>Ga0315284_10004174_pt1 | contig 20530 bp, 14 predicted proteins | sample YL17G09_16_MG_FD_203696 | JGI IMG/M metagenome (GOLD analysis project Ga0315284, IMG submission 203696) | Sediment microbial communities from Yellowstone Lake, YNP, Wyoming, USA - YL17G09_16 | ecosystem: Environmental > Aquatic > Freshwater > Lake > Sediment | place: USA: Wyoming | collected...
CGCGAAGTCGTTCAGCTTCGAGCCGGGGCAGTTCGTGGAGGTCACGATATTCGGCGCGGGCGAGGCCCCGATCGGATTCGCATCGGATCCGGCGGAGAAGGGCTTCTTCGAGCTCACGGTCGTCGCTCGCGGCGGGGTCACTCATGCCATGCACGCGCTCAGGAAGGGCGACCAGGTCGGCATCCGAGGGCCGCTCGGAAACTGCTGGCCGCTCGATGACATCAAGGGCATGGATCTGGTGATCATCAGCGGCGGCTGCGGACTTGCCCCGCTTCGGCCCGCTATATTGCATCTCCTTGCGAATCGGAAGGACTACGGCGAGATATGGATGCTCTACGGCGCGAGAACCCCCGCGGATCGCGACTTCAAGTATGATCTCGACGTGTGGGCGAAGCGTGATGACATACACCTCCTGCAGACGGTGGACGTCGCCGATGCCTCGTGGAATGGCAGCGTCGGGGTAGTGACCGCGCTTTTCGAGCAGATCAAGGTCAAGGCGGGCGAAGCCGTGGCGCTGACCTGCGGCCCGCCGATCATGATCCAGTTCGCGACCATAGGGCTCATGAAGATGGGATTCACCGAGGACCGCATAGTGACGAGCCTGGAGCGCTACATGAAGTGCGGCGTGGGAAAGTGCGGGCATTGCTGCATAAACCACGTGTACATCTGCACGGAAGGCCCGGTGTTCACGTACGAGCAGATGCGGTCCCTGCCCGAATTGCACCTTTAGATCATGTTGTGCGAAGACTTGACAAGCATACTAAGCGGACGCGTCGCCGTCGTAGGCGTGGGAAATGAGGATCGCGGCGATGATGGAGCGGGGCCGCTCATAGCCCAAATGCTCGCGGCTGCGGGGATCGAGCATGCGATAGACAGCGGGACGTCGCCCGAGCTCGATACCTGGCGTCTCCGGGAGCTGATGCCGGACAGCGTGCTTTTCGTGGATGCGGTTGACTTCGGAGGACAGCCCGGCGACGCGGCTCTCCTGCCGCCCGGTGACATGCGCAAGACCGCGTTCGACACGCACAGAGCGGCGCTGAGCATCACGATGGAGTATCTGCAGAGCGAGTTGAAATGCAGGTGTTTCCTGCTCGCCGTCCAGCCGAAGCGCGTGGAATACGGAGCGCCGATGAGCGACGAAGTGAGACGATCGGCGGCGAGCATTGCTGAGATCGTGGGGCAAGTGATAAGCCCGTCGGGCGGCTGATCGCCTTGATTGCGCACAATCTTCGCGCACGTCCGACACGGTGTCATTCTGAACGCAGTGAAGAATCTCACCCGCGGAAGCGAGATTCTTCGCGTTGCTCAGAATGACACGAATGATGCGGGCCAGGGAGTGAAATAAGGTGAGACAGCACCAGCAGCAAGAGTTTCTCCTGGACTTGTGGACGCACTTTCCGGACGTCCTGGAGAATTTCCAGGAGCAGGTGAAGGATCAGCTCCTCGCGACGATACCACGCGAAGCGCTGCCGGCCGTCGCCAAGCATGCGGTCAAGCAGCTCGGCGCGAGGTTCGTGATCAGCGTCGCAACCGACATGCGCGAGAAGGACGGCGACTACGCCGTCTCCTACATATTCGCCTTCGACGAAGAGAAGAAGTTCCTGGTTCTACAGTCCCGGGTGCCCGCTGACGACCTCAAGATCAGCTCGATCACGCCGGAGGTGCCCGCGGCCGACTGGACCGAACGAGAATCTCGTGACCTGCTGGGCGTCGTGCCGGTCGGCCATCCCGACGACCGGCGGCTGATACTGCCCGACGACTTTCCGAAAGACATTCATCCGCTGAGGCGCGAGTACGCCTACAACGAAATCTTCCCATCAGAGCCGGGCAACGCGCCGCCGCCGAAGCCCGCGCCGGAAGGAACCACGGTCGTTCCTCTCGGGCCGTTCTACCCGATCCTCGAAGAGCCGGCCTGCTTCAGGCTGTTCATGGACGGCGAGCGAGTGGTTGGCTCCGACTACCGAGGATTCTACAACCACCGCGCCATCGAGAAGCTCGGCGACAGCGAGCTCAACTACAACCAGATTCCGTTCGTCGCGCAGCAGATATGCGGCATCTGCGGGCAGGTCCACTCGTGCGCGTACTGCCAGGCGGTGGAGGATGCGTGCGGCATCGAGACGCCGATGCGCGCGAAGTACATCCGGTCACTCCTGCTCGAGCTGGAGCGCATACACAGCCATATCTTGTGGATCGGCCTCGCGGGACACATCATCGGGTTCGACACGGTGCTCATGCAGGCGTGGAGAATCCGCGAGCCGGTCATGTGGCTCATGGAGCGCGTCACCGGAAACCGAAAGCACTATTCCTCGAACCTGATCGGCGGCGTGCGCTTCGACATAGACGAGGCGGCCGCGGACGACATCAGGCGCGTGCTCGCCAAGGTGGAGGTAGAAGCAAAGGCGCTGACCGACGCGGCCGTGATAGACACGACCTTGATGGCCCGTCTGAAGAACGTCGGCGTACTGACCGAGGAGAACGCCCGAGCGCTGGCGGTCGTAGGCCCGGTCGCTCGAGGTTCGAACGTGTCCATTGACGCGCGGGTTGACCATCCCTATGCCGCGTACAAGGAGCTGGGTGTTCAGATCCAGGTCCAGGACGGATGCGACTCCTGGGCGAGAACGATAGTCAGGGTGCTCGAGCTGTTCGAGTCAATCCGCCTCGTGCGCAAGGCACTCGATGATATCCCCGGCGGCCCCGTGATGGCGAAGATAGACCACGACCTGCCATATGGAAAGACCGGCCTGTGCTCGGTCGAAGCCGCAAGGGGCGAAGCGTTCCACTACGTGCTCTCCGGCGACGAGAACCGGCCGTACCGGTGGCGGCTGAGGGCGCCCACATTCCAGAACCTCCAGGCGGTCGCCTGCATGATCGAAGGCGAGCAGCTCGCGGACGTGCCGATCAGCATCGGGAGCTACGATCCGTGCTTCTCGTGCACGGAGCGCGTCGAGACGCTGGACGTGAACACGAATCAGGTGCGCATCTACACGAGCGAAGAGCTTCAGGAGCTGTCCAGACGGAAGAACGCGGCTAACCCGCATTATTCGTGTCATTCTGAGCGCCCGACCGCGCGCCGCCGCAGTCATTTCGTGAAGAAACTCCCTCCCTACGGAGGGGAGTTTCTTAGGAGTGAAACGAAGAATCTGCCTCCGATGTGAGATTCTTCACTGCGTTCAGAATGACACTCTGTCGGACGTTTGGTCTCATCGCGAATAATGCGGGCTAAGGAGTAGGACATATGTTCAAGGCCAAGTTGAAGGAAGCGGTGTTATGTCTCAGCGCAGGCCGGGTGACTCTGAAGTATCCGTTCGCCCCGTCGGATGTGCCGCCGAAGTTCCGCGGCAGGATCATGTTCGACGCCCACAAGTGCATAGGATGCGGAGGATGCGCCAATGTGTGCCCGCCGCGGTGCATCGTCATGGAAGACATGGGCGAGGTCACGAGGATAACCTTCTACCTGGAGCGCTGCATCCAGTGCGCGAGATGCCATGAGGTATGTCCCGAAGATGCGGTGTGGCCGACCGAGCAGTTCGAAACTGCAACGCCGGACAAGTCCGATCTGACCTCGGACATGACGGTCTGGATGTCGAGCTGCCAGCGGTGCGGACGATGCTTCGAGTCGGACAACGCGATTGACAAGTTCCGCAGCAAGCGATGGCGCGGGAGAGGCCCCGGCGAGGCGAACAAACACGGCATCTTCCCGACCAAGCCGCCGATATACTTCGAGCCGCCGAAGCAACTGGTGAGGGAGGAGGAGGACCTATGATACCCGAGCTGTGCAAGAAGATGTTCCCGAAGTCACTCTGGCTGTTCCACACGAACTGCGGGTCGTGCAACGGCTGCGATATCGAGGTCATTGATGTGCTAACCCCTTACTACGACGTGGAGCGGTTCGGCATGAAGCTGGTCGGGAGCCCTCGCCATGCGGACGCGCTGGTGGTGACCGGCGGGGTGACCAGGCAGGTGGCCCCGGCGCTCAGACGGCTTTACGAGGCAACTCCCGATCCGAAGGTGGTAATCGCGGTCGGAGCGTGCGCGGTCGGCGGAAACATCTGGTTCGACACGTACAACATGCTCGGCGGCGCGGACAAAGTCATACCGGTCAACATGTATATCCCGGGCTGCCCTGCAAGGCCGGAAGCGATAATCTACGGGGCGGCGCTGGCTCTGGGCCTGGTGCCGAAGAAGATGTTCGCGCAACACGAAGAGCACCTGCCGACGGGCTTCAATCTCGATGAGTACGTCAAGGAGTGGCAGGACGTACCGGTGGTGACGCGCGGGTAGAGAATCTATCGCGAGAGTGGTCTGGCCCCTCGATACGTCCCGATGAGATCGGGGACTACTCGGGGTCAGGCGGAACCTGCTAGTCCGTCATATCCCGAGTAGTCCGCCGAAGCTCCTGGCGAAGGCGGGCGTATCGAGGGACGATTCTGGACTCTCGCAGTAGATTGTAGAGGGAGGATGGGAAATGCATCCGTTAGCAGTTGCCGTAGTGGCGATCCCGTTTCTGGGCGCTGTCATATGCCTCGCGGTGAGGGACCGAGCCTCGAAGTACGTCGCCGTGGCGACGACTCTGCTCACGGCCGCGGCTGCGGTCGCCTTGTGGCTGGGAGTGCCGAGGACGACGTTCTTGTTCGGCGAGATGCCCTGGCTCGGCGGATCGGCGTCCAAGGGCCTCTTCGGCTGCCAACTGGATGCCCTCGCATTGGTGATGCTCCTCGCCTCGACGGTGATCGGCTTCGTGATAGCCGTATACTCCGCGGGATACCTCTCAGCGAAGAATCTGGACCATGCCACGCCCAGCGGTCAGGCGCGGTACAACTTCTGGCTGATGCTGTTCGTGGGATCCATGGTGGGAATCGCAATCGCGCCGACGCTTCTGCAGCTGCTGATCTTCTGGGAGATGACGACCCTCTGCTCGTGGGCGCTGATTTCATTCTACGACAACAAGGAAAGCCTGAAAGCGGGCATGAAGGCGCTGATGTTCACCTCATTCGGCGGCCTGTTCTTCGTCGGCGGCCTGGTGTGGGTCTTCAGCGCGACCGGGTCCATGAGTTTCTCGGCGTTCGAGCTGATGACGCCCCACATGCGCGCCTGGGCGTTCGCGCTGTTCATGATAGCGGCGTGGGCGAAAAGCGCGCAGGTCCCGTTCCATACGTGGCTGCCCGACGCCATGGCGGCCCCGACCCCGATCAGCGCATATCTGCACGCGGCGGCGATGGTGAAGGCCGGCGTGTTCCTGATGGCGAGACTGCTGTCGGCGGGATGGGCGCTTCCGACTGGAATGGGGCTGCTGCTCTCCATCGCCGCGCTGGTCACCATGTTCGCGGCGCTCGCTCTGTACTTCTTCCAGGACGATCTGAAGCGTCTGCTGGCATACTCAACCATCGCCCAGCTCGGCTACATATTTCTGGGGATCGGGCTCGGCACGATGGGCGCGACGATGGCGTTCAGAGGCGCCGTGCTCCACATACTCATGCATTCGGTCGCAAAGACCCTGTTGTTCCTTACGGTGGGTGTCGTGGCATACGCGACGGGGACTCGCAGCATATCCAAGCTGTCCGGACTCGCGCGCACGATGCCCCTGGCGGCGGTCGCGTTTTTCATCGGCGCTTTCGCGCTCACGGGCATACCGCCGCTCGCGTGCTTCTGGAGCAAGATGTATGTACTGATCGGCGCGCTCCAGGTACCGGGCATCTTCGGCCCGATCGCACTCATTCTGGTACTCACGGAGAGCTTGATCTCCTTTGCATGGTTCCTGTGGGTTGGTCAGAAGGTCTTCTTCGGCAAGGTGAAGCGCATCATGCCGATGAAGGCAGCGGACGGCGAGGAAGCCGAGGGACGGGTGCATACCCCGCACAGCATGAACTGGATTCTGGTGATACTCATCGTTGCTTGTATCGCAGCACCGATCGTCGGCATACCGCTTGTTCAAGCAATCACGCTACGTTAGGTTCGGAGGTTTGAAACTATGGCCAGTGTAAGCCCGGAGCAGCTGTTGTTGTCGGCTTTCGGTCTCTTCACGGTCGGCGCCCTTGTGAGCATTGGCGGGAGGAGCTGGCGGAGAACCGGCTACACTTCCGTCGCATTTGCGGCCGCCGCGAGCGTAGCGCTCTGGATCCTGGCCGCCGGCACGATTGTCCGCGGAGAGACACATACGCGCGCCTACCTGGGACTTGGAGCAATCGGGGCGTCACTCACATTCCGCATAGACAGACTCAGCTCGGTCTTCCTTCTGGTGGTGCCGTTCATAGGGCTCGCGGCTTTGCTGTATTCCGTTGAGTACATGAACCACGTACACCGAAACGCCTCCGCGAGAAGGTATTATCCCTTTGCCCTGCTTATGCTGGCCTCGATTACCGGCGTCATCACCACGTCGAACCTCCTTTATTTCTTCGTGTTCTGGGAGCTGATGACGCTCACCTCATGGGCGCTGGTCTGGTTTGACCGCGAAGATGAGACGAAGGTGCGCGCGGCCTGGCAATACTTCGTAGCTACGCACGTGGCGGCGGCGTGCATGCTCGTTGCCATTCTTGTCATCTACACCAGGTCGGGTTCATTCGCGTTTGCCGATGTTTCAAGCACCGTCGGCGCGATGCTTCGAACGAGCCCGGCGCTGGTGCACGTCGTGATAGCACTGTTCGTCATTGGATTCGCGACCAAGGCCGGCATGTTTCCGCTCGGCGGCTGGCTGCCGCAAGCGTATCCCGCCGCGCCGAGTCCCGCATCAGCCGCCTTCGCCGGGAGCATGACGAAGCTCGGGATATACGGCATCGTCCGAGTCCTCTTCGAGTTCTTCCGCGTCCAGGAGCTTACCACCGTCTGGGGCGGGATCATCGCAACGCTCGGCGCGCTGTCAATCTTCGTGGGGACGCTGACCGCGCTCAGGGAGGACGATGCGAAGCGTGTTCTCTCATACCACATCATCGGGCAGATCGGCTACATGCTCCTCGGCGTAGGCACGGCTGCGTTCTTCCTGCGGAGCGTCCCGGCTCTGGCGGCCGTCGCGCTGATAGCCGGCCTCTATCATGTCGTCAATCATGCATGCTACAAGTCTCTGCTTTTCCTGAACGTGGGGGCGGCGGAATACCAGACGGGTACGCGAGATCTGAACAAGATGGGCGGTCTGGGCGCGCTGATGCCCACCACGATGGCCGCCGCCATCATAGCTTCATTGTCAATCGCGGGCATCCCGCCGTTCAGCGGGTTCGTCAGCAAGTGGCTCATTTACCAGTCTACGATCCAGGGCGGACTCCGCGTGCCGCTCTTCCTGGTTTTCGGGCTGGTAGCGATGTTCATCTCGTTGGTGACGCTCGCGTCGTTCATGAAGCTGATCGGCGCCATGTTTCTCGGCAAGCTGTCAACGGCCGGGAAGACGGTGACCGGCGACGTGCCGATATCCATGAGAATTCCTCAACTGGTCCTATCCGCGGCGTGCGTCTTGCTCGGGGTGGCTCCGATACTCCCACTGCTTCTTTTGTACAAGGTCGCGCAGGACGTCCTCGGTTCGACCTTCGTGTCGGGATATGCCGCCCTGTTCGGCTCCAATCCATCAGGAATCACTTTGAGGCTCGGCAACGAGATTGTGGGGGCGTGGAATCCCGCATACGCGCTCGCAGCACTGGCGATCTGCGCGCTGCTCGCATACGCGATCTCCCGCTCCGCCCATGCGCCCGCGCGCGAAACGGCGAGCTGGTACGGCGGAGAAGAGTATGCCGACGACGTGGTGAGGTTCAGGGCGCACGGATTCGTTCTGCCGTTCAAACAGGCGTTTGCGAAGGTGTACCCGAGTGTGCGCCTGCCCAAGATACAGACGATTGGATTCATGCAGAAAGTGCTCAATCTGGACACCTGGCTCTATGGCCCGATTGTCAACGCGGGTTCGCGGCTCACGGACGGATTGAGTCGCACGCACAGCGGCATACCGCACGTGTACATGCTATGGCAAGTCATCGGGATTGCGGTGGTGTTTGCGGTGCTTTTCATCTTGCTGAAGTGATTGCGAGGCCGGAGGTGAATATGTCAGCTCTTGGGGGAGCGTCATTCAATCTGGTTGTGGCGCTGCTGATAGCGCCGCTCTTCGAAGGCGTCATGAGGAAGCTCAAGGCGGTTATCCATTCCAGAAAGGGGCCGCCCATCACGCAGCCGTACCTGGATCTGCTGAAGCTTCTCGGCAAGGAGGACATACAGTCCGGCGGTGGCGCGGTATTCCGTATGGCGCCGGTGGCGGTCCTCGGCGCCATGCTCCTGGCGGCGATGCTTACTCCCATGGGAGGCAAGCCGCCCCTGGGCATGGCGGGCGACACGATCGTGTGGATCTACGTCATATCGCTGGCGGCAGTGATGATCGTGCTGGGCGCCTTTGCATCCGGCAACCCGTTCGCCTATGAGGGCGCCAGCCGCGAGATGATGATGGTCCTCAGCGTAGAGCCGATCGTGATCGCCTCCGTGGTCACGGCAGGCGTCAAGGCCGGCACGCTCTCGCTTGGCGGGATAATAGATTGGCAGCTCACGCATGGCCCGACCATGTCCATGGCATTCGCCGGGATTGCCTTCTTCCTGGCGCTGCAGGCCAACCTCGGACGGCTGCCATTCGACATCGTCGAGGCGGAGTCGGAGATCGTGGAAGGGCCGTTCATCGAATACAGCGGTCCACGTCTCGCACTATACAAGATGGCCTTCTACATACGACAGATCGTCTTCTCGTTCTTCCTCGTTTCGATATTCGTTCCATGGCCCATGGTGAAGGTGTACCCCCTCGCGGTGCTCATCAGCCTCGCCAAGGTGCTTGTGGTGCTTCTGGTCACGGGGCTGATCGAGTGCGTCAATCCCAGGTTGAGAATAGACCAGTCAATGAACTACATGAGCAGAGTGTTGTTTGTGGCGCTTGCAGGTCTCGTATTCGCGGCGATCGGAGTGTAACAATGGATAAGATCAGTCCCGAGTTGATCCACACACTGAGCCTCTTGATGATCCTGACCAGCTTTGCGGCGGTGGAGGCTCGCAACCTCCGGCATGCCACCATCGCCTACCTCGGACAGGCGCTTCTGATATGCGGCCTCCTAGTCGCGTATTCGGTCCAAAACTCGGCGCTGCTCTACTGGGCCGCGACCGCCCTGGTGACGAAAGCCATACTCGTCCCGTGGTTCTTGTGGCGCGCGACGGCCGGGGCGGAACAGGAGACGAAGCCGCTGATCAGCTTCGGCGTATCCGCGGTACTGCTCGTCGGCCTCCTCGCCGCGATGTACAAGTTCACGCACATGCACGCGGGGCTCTTCGTTGACCCCGAGAGCAGCATCGCCGTTGTCGCCGAGACGAACCTGGCGGTGGCGTTCACGGTATTCGTGCTGGGCCTGTATGCGATACTTACCCGGCGGGATGCGATAAAGACGGTCATAGGGCTATGTCTTCTGGAGAACGGCGTTCACCTGAGCCTGGTGAGCCTCGCGCCCGGGATCAGGGAGACCGCGCTGGCCGGGATCGCCACGGAAGTGGTCGTGACGGTCTACCTGCTTCTCTATATCATAGGCGGGATACGAGAAAAGTTCGGATCCACCGACACGTTCAAGCTTTCGGAACTACACTGGTAGAGGTGCCAGATATGCCCAAGGAAGTAGTCTCCATTTTCCCCGCGCTGATAGTGATCGTCCCGGCTGCAGCGGCCCTGCTGATCTTCGTGCTCGGCCGGTTCACGGGATGGCTGAGAGAAACGCTCGCGATACTGGGCACGGCAGGCGCCCTGGGGCTGTCACTCGCGGCCGGATACTCCTGTCTGCAGGGCGAGGTGCTCACCTCGTTCTCCCGGCAGTTCTATCTCGATTCCCTCAGCGCGCTGATGGTGGTCCTCGCGTCGGCGATCGGGTTCCTCGCGACGGTCTACTCGCTCAAGTACATGCGTCATGAGGTCCAGGAGGGCGGCTTACCCCACACGACGACGAGCAGGCGGCTGACCGCATTCTACGGCTGGCTGATGCTCTTCATCGCGACGATGTTGTGGGCCTGTCTTTCGAACAACATCATCATGCTCTACGTCGCGGTCGAGGCGAGCACCATCGCGAGCGGGCTGCTGGTCGCGTTCTACTGGGACAAGCGGGCGCTCGAAGCGGGCTACAAGTACCTGATGCTGCTCACCGTGGGCATAACGTTCTCGCTGTTCGGGTGTGTTCTGGTATACGCTACGGGGGCAAGCATACTGCACAGCGGCGCGAAGGGTCTGCTGCTCTCCGACCTGAGGTCGGTAGCGGGACAATTCCCGACTACGACGGTCGCCCTGGCATCGGCTTTCCTGATAGTGGGCTTCGGGACGAAAGCGGGAGTCGCGCCGTTCCACCCCTGGCTGCCCGACGCGCACGCCGAGGCGCCGACGCCGGTTTCCGCTCTGCTCTCCGGCGTGATGCTCAAAGTCGCCGTCTACGCGCTGGTGCGAACGGTGAGCATGTTCTTTCCCGGTTTCGCGCCGGTCGCGATGTTCCTGCTCGCTTTGGGCGTCTTCACGCTGGTCATCGGCGATCTCATGGCCCTCGCGCAGGACGACCTGAAGCGAATGCTGGCGTATTCATCCGTCAGCCAGATAGGCTACATCATCATGGGGTTCGGCATTGGGACGCAGCCGGGCATCTACGCCGGGCTGTTCCACATGCTGAACCACGCCCTTGCCAAGGCCCTGCTCTTCCTGGCGGCGGGATCGGTCGTATACGGCACGGGAGTTCGCAGGATATCCCAGCTCGGCGGATTAGCGAAGAAGATGCCGGTCACGAGCTTCTGCTTCTTCGTCGGCGCGCTGGCGGTATCGGGCGTTCCGCCGTTCAACGGATTTCAAAGCAAGCTGGCTCTGTTCGTCGCCGGCGCACATGCCGCCGATTGGTGGGCGGTCGTGATCGGCATAGCCGCCAGCCTTATAACCTTGCTGGTGCTCGCCAAGGCCGCGAGGTCGGTCTTCTGGGGGCCCCTGCCGGACTCGATCGAGCAATCACACGTGAGAGAAGCTCCTCTGACGGTCACCGTGAGTATGGTGATCCTGGCGGTGCTCTGCCTGGCAATCGGATTGTACCCGAGGGCTGTGTATGCGCCTTTGAAGGCGGCGGCGGCGGTAGTGCAGACCATTGCGAATTCCCAGACGGTGGCGGAGCACGGCGACCCGCTCTACGCGAAGCTCCAATCGCCCGCGGGCCCGACTAGATAGCGCGAATTATGCACGAGCTCACAGCAGCACGGAATGCTCTCTCCCTGGCCCTTCGCGAGGCGGCCAAACTCGGCGCAACACGGGTCACGAGCGTGCGAATGAAATCCCGCTTGTGGACGGCCGCCGAGCTCGACAACGTCCGATTTCATTTCGATACGCTGGCAAAAGGGACGCCCGCCGAGGATGCCGCGCTCTCGGTCGAGGAGATACCGGTCAGGTTCAAGTGCGAGAGCTGCGGAGTCGAATATGAGGCGGATGACGGAGAATGCATCTGTCCATCGTGCCCGGATGCTCGGGGAGTCCTGGTCGGCGGGAAGACGCTGTACGTTGACTCGATCGAGGTTCAGCGCACGGATGCGGACAGCAGACTGGATGCCTGAAGGGCGTGCAACAACTCCTCCGCGGGCGCCGGTCTGCTGACGAAATAGCCCTGCATCTCATCGCAGTCCAGCGACCGCAGGAAGTCGAGCTGCCCGAGAGTCTCCACGCCCTCAGCGATTACCTTCAGCTTCAGGCTGTGCGCCATCGCGACGACGGCGCCGGCAATCGCCGCATCATCGGGATCGTGCGTGACGCCCCGTATGAAGGAGCCATCTATCTTCACGGCGTCTATCGGGAAGTGCTTCAGATGGCTGAGTGACGAATAGCCCGTGCCGAAATCGTCAATGAACACCTTCACGCCCAGCTTCTTCAGATCGCGAAGCACACTGACCGCGTGGTCCGGGTTGAGCATGAGGGCGCTCTCCGTAAGCTCCAGAACGAGATACCTCGGATCCAGGTGCGTATCGCGCAGCGCCCTCGTGACGGTCTCTACGAGATCCGCCAACTGGAACTGGCGCGCGGAGACGTTCACGCCCATTTCGATGGGAGGAAGCCCCGATTCCTGCCATTGCTTGTTCTGCGCGCAGGCAGTCCGGAGCATCCATTCACCCATCGGGACGATGAGGCCGGTTTCCTCCGCGAGAGGGATGAACTGCGCCGGAGCTATCAGCTTCAGGTCCGGGTGCTGCCAGCGAATAAGCGCCTCAATGCCGACTATCTCGCTGGTTCGCACGTTCACGCGAGGCTGATAGTAGGCCAGCAATTCGTCGCGCTCCAGGGCCTTGCGCAGACCGGCCTCGAGAGTCATGCGCTCGACCGCGGCTATGTTGAGGGCCTCCGTGTAGAAGTGGAAGGTATTCCTGCCCTGCTCTTTGGCGTGATACATGGCGGCGTCGGCATTCCTCACGAGCATTTCGACGTCGCTTCCGTCGGATGGGAACAGGCTTATTCCGACGCTCGCCGTCAGGAAGAGCTCGTGCCCACCGAGCGCGAAGGGCTTGGACAGGATCTCCAGAATCCTGCGCCCGATCATCGCGGCCTCTTCGCCATTGCGAACCTGCGACAGTATCAGTGTGAACTCATCGCCGCCCATGCGGGCTACTGTGTCAACATCGCGCAGAGTGGACTTCAGACGCTCCGCGACCTCCTGCAGAATGATGTCTCCGGTGTTGTGCCCCAGCGTGTCGTTGATCAGCTTGAAACGGTCCATATCAAGGAACATGACGGCGAGCTGCTCTCCCCGTCGCCGCGCCTCGGCGATCCTTTGCGTGAGCCTGTCGCTGAACAGCAGCCGGTTCGGAAGTCCCGTGAGCGAATCATGATGCGCCAATTGGTCGAGCCGGGCCTCGTAGACCTTCTTATCAGTGATGTCGCGCTTGATGGCGACGAAGTGCTCTACCACGCCGGCTTCGTTCTTGACTGGAGTGACCGTCATCTCCTCGGAGCAGACGGTGCCGTCTTTGCGGCGGGTCATCACCTCGCCGTGCCAGGTCTTGCCCGCGCGAACGGTATTGTAGATTGTCTGAGACTGCGCTTCGGAACTAGGGCCCGACGTGAACATGGTGATGTTACGCCCCAAGGCCTCATCGCGCGAGTAGCCCGCCGCCCTCTCCAAAGCCGGGTTCACAAACTCGATATTGCCGTTGGGATCGGTTATGACAATCTGGTCACCGGCTGCGTTCATAGCCGATGTCTGCATGCGCAGATGTGCCTCGGCGTGCTTGCGTTCCGTGATGTCGCGAGTGACTGCGAGGAAGCTTCCATCGCCGATCGCGCCGATGCGCGACTCCAACTGCCGGGTTTGGCCGTCCTGGCGGATGAACTGTAGTTCGACAGACTGGGCACGGCCGGTTTCCCTCGCCTGCCGCATCGCCGAGAAAACGAGGTCGGCCATCTCCGGCTGGAGCACCTCGGAAAGGCTCTTCCCGACGTAGTCGTATTCCAATGCCTCCGAGTCCTCTCTATTCGGCCTATGGTAGTCCAGGAATACCCCGTCTGGGGAGAACAGGATCATGGCGTCCGGGATCGCTTCCAGGACAGCCCGGTCTTTGTCTCGATAGCGCTGGAGGCTGTCCAGCAGGTGATTGACCGTGGAGGCGAAGCTCGACATCTCATCTCGGCCGGTGACCGTCATGCGCCGAGATAGTTCGCCTTTCACATCAATGCTCTGCAGTTGTCCCTGCAGGCGGGATAGACGTCGGAGGAGCAGCCTGTCAGTCGCGAAGAAGCTCAGGAGCACGAACGCGATTCCGAGCAGGGCGATGGATAGATCGAGCAGCCGCAGACTGGCCATGCCCTGCAGATGGATGGTTCTGCGCATCGGTATCGTCATCACGAGGGCAGGACGGCCATACACATCTCTGAGCAAGACGTTTGTCTCCATGATCCGTTCACTCGACTGTCTCGTTACGACGCGCTCTCCGGATGGCAGACTGCCTGTCCGCCCCAGCCCCGCAAACGCCTTCTCGTCAGTAAGTCTCCGCAGACTGAGGTCTGTATTCGTGAGGGATTTGAACCCCTTGACCGCGGTATTGCCCAGGATTCGGCCAAATACGAGAGTCCCCTTGGCCGGTCCGGTGCGCGCGCTGGTTAGGACCGGCCGCGAGACGATCATCATCGGGCCTTCGGGAAGCAGGAGAATCCCCGAAATACCGCTCTTGCCGAAAAATGGGGCATTCTTTGCTTGCAGGCGGCGAAGGAAGCTTGTCGGCACGGGAACCGCCTTGTTGCGCTCCAGATCGAAGGCCCTCGCGCAGACGACGCGTCCCGACAAATCCACGAACGCCATTACGGAAAGATGAAGAGTGGTGAACGTGGAATCAGCGAGATTTGAGGTGATGTAGGCCTCGTTGCCATCCTGCACGAACTCGTAGGTGTCATCCCAGTAGGCCCAATCTTTCGTTAGCGCAACCATCTGTGACTGGGAGTTCTCAACGACGCGCAGCGCGGTATCGGCCTGCTGTCTGGCCGCATCCATCTCCATGGCGTCGAAGCTGCGAACGAGCACATTCCTGGCGGTAAGGTGCAGCGCCGCAAAGAGCACAAGGAAGAGCGGCAAGCCGATCAAAGCAATCTTGAGACGCAGAGACATGCAGTCGTTCCCCGAACACGCCCGGACTTCTTGGGGGCGGAAGTCGTACCACCTGCCGTCCGTTCGGCCGGCCGGCGATGCGGCCTCCGAGACGCGGAAACTGATAGGATTATCGGTTTCCTCCGCTCCAAACACGAGGGAATCGCGCTCAGTGTTTCCTATGGCCGCGTCCGGCGCATCTCTCACGACAACGCCGAAATTCTTCTGCGCCCGAGACAGGCTTGATTGGCCACGGCGTGGAACATACCACCGTATGGAGAACCTCATGCGAAAGGAAATCGCCATGCTGACATTGTGTGCGGTCGCCGCTCTGAACAACTGCGGTCACACCGACCGGATGCGCCTGTGGTACAAGTGCCCCGCGCGCGAGTGGGTCGAGGCGCTGCCGGTTGGGAACAGCAGGCTCGGATGCATGGTATTCGGCGGAGTCCGTGAAGAACGGATCCAGCTCAACGAAAAGAGCATGTGGTCGGGCGGCCCGCAGGACGCCGATAACCCCGAGGCCGAAGCGGCGCTCCCGGAGATACGAAAGCTGCTCTTCGAGGGGAAGTACGCCGATGCCCAGAGCCTCGCATCGGAGAAGCTCGTCTGCAAAGGACCGGGATCCTCATTGGGCGCATCCACCCGAAGCCTCTTCGGCTGCTACCAGACCCTGGGCGACCTGCGCCTGACCTTCGACCACGGCGACGAGTGCGCGGACTATATCAGAGACCTTGACCTCAGCGATGCCATCGCGTCCGTGAGCTATCAGATGGACGGCGTGCGCTACCGGCGCGAGGTTCTTGTGAGCGCGCCGGCACGGGTGATCGCCATCAGGATCACGGCCGACAAACCGGGCAAGATCAGCTTCAGCGCAGTGCTCGCCAGGCCGGAGCGGGTCACGGTCACCGCAAACGGCCCGGACGAGCTGGTGATGTCCGGCCGGCTGAACGACGGGCTCGGCGGTGACAGGGTGGGGTACATGGCCCGGTTGAAGGCGGTCGCGCAGAACGGCAGCGTTTCGACCGATGGCGGCGCACTCAGGGTCACCGGAGCGGATGCCGTCACGCTCCTTATCTCCGCCGCTACCGACCTCAAGGGCGGTCCATGCGAGCGCCTGACCCGCGAGCACATTGACAGGGCCGCCACGACGACCTACGAGAAGTTGAAGGCCGCGCACATCGCGGATTACAGGGCGCTGTTGGACCGGGTGAAGCTGTCTCTCGGGCCGGGCGCTGATGATCTCCCCACGGATGAGCGGATACAGGCTTGCGACAAAGGCGCGGAGGACCTCGGACTCGTCGCTCTCCTCTATCAGTACGGGCGCTATCTGCTCATCTCGAGTTCCAGGCCCGGCGACCTCCCCGCGAACCTGCAGGGCGTCTGGGCCGAGGAGATCCAGACCCCGTGGAACTGCGACTACCACCTGGACATCAACGTCCAGATGAACTACTGGCTCGCTGAGACGGCGAATCTCCCCGAGTGCGCCGAGCCGCTCTTCGACCTCGTCGGCTCGCTGGTCAAGCCCGGTACCAGGACCACGCGCATACAGTACGGGCTTCCCGGCTGGACGGCGCACACCTTCACAAACGTATGGGGATTCACCTCGGCGGGCGAATTCGTGGGATGGGGCATGTTCCCGATGGCCGGGCCTTGGATGTGCCAGCACCTCTGGGAGCACTACGCGTTCAGCCGCGACAAGGCGTTCCTCAGGCGGATATACCCTGTCCTGAAAGGCTCCGCGGAGTTCTGCCTGGCGTGGCTGGCCAAGGATCCTGAGACCGGCAAGCTTGTCTCAGGCCCGGCGATCTCGCCCGAGAACCCATTCCGCACGAAGGACGGCACGGTCACATTCATGAGCATGGGGCCGTCCATGGACCAGGAGATCATCTGGGACCTGTTCACGAACTTCCTGGAGGCGTCACACGACCTGGGCATGAAGACCGACTTCGTCCGCCGGGTGAATGAAGCCAGGGAGAACCTGCTGGTCCCAGGCATCGGATCGGACGGCAGGCTGATGGAGTGGGCGCACGAGTTCGAGGAGACCGATCCCCAGCACCGGCACACCTCGCATCTCTTTGGCCTGCATCCCGGCAGACAGATCACCCGCTCAGGCGCGCCCGATCTCTTCGAGGCCGCGAAGAAGTCGCTGATCGTCCGCGGAGACCAGGGCACCGGATGGTCCATGGCGTGGAAGGTCTGCTTCTGGGCGAGGCTTTTGGACGGTGACCACGCCTACAAGATGGTGCGCCAGATGCTCCACGCGATATCGAGCGGGGAGACGGACTATCGTCACGGCGGAGTGTACCCGAACCTCTTCGACGCGCATCCGCCGTTCCAGATTGACGGCAACTTCGGGGTGACCGCGGGCATCACGGAGATGCTCCTGCAGAGTCACGACGGCGCCATCGCCATCCTCCCGGCTCTCCCCTCATCATGGAAAGACGGCTATATCACCGGGCTGCGCGCTCGGGGCGACGTCACGGTGGACGTCCACTGGTCGGGCGGCAAGAGCGATTATGCCGTGCTTCGTCCCGGACGCACCGCGGAGTTCCGTCTCAGACCACAGCCGGGACAGGTCATCTCGCAGATCACTGAGTCCGGCAAGCCGATCAAGGTCAACGGTGATGCCGTGAACCTGAAGGCGGGGCACGCGTACAAGGTCACCTTTGCGGGCGTATAGCCGGGCTTAGCCCGCGTTATTCACGAGGAGGGTGCATGCCCGACATTGTGTCATTCTGAACGCCCACGCACTGTGTCATTCTGAACGCAGTGAAGAATCTACCACCGGATGCAGATTCTTCGCGTTGCTCAGAATGACACGAATCATGCCGGGTTCAGTCGCCGGAGAGGATAACCCGGCGCAGCCTGAACTTGACTCCGGGCGTGCCGCAGGGATCAATCCGCAGGCGGAGGAACGGCGTCCCGGTGCTCTTCCACTGAGGTATGTCCTTCGTGCTGATGGCTGTTGTCCCGCCGGTTGACCAGGTGACGCTCTCCGCCGCGAACCCCGCGAACTCCGGCATCAGGCCCGTCCTCCAGTAGAACTCCATCTCCGGCCGGACGACGCTCGACGCCGGGATGTCCGTCAACTCGCCCTCGACGATGATGCGCTTGATCTGCCGCATCGGAATTCGCGTCTCCGGGAGCATGATGCACGGGTCGCCGCCCGTTGATTCGAAGCACGTGCCCTCCGAGGTGCGCTTCCCGACCGACACCTCCCTCAGCGCCAGCTCCTCGACCGGTATCCCGCTGTCCGTGAGATCGAAGACATACGGCATCTTCACCGCCGGGACATCGAAGCTCTTCCCGAATTCGTACCGCTTCGGCGTCGGCAGCGGCCAGGGCTTCGACTCATTCTCCTTCGCCGCTTTGAGCTCGTCCGGCGTCAGCACGTTCCACGACGCGATCTCCTTGCTGCTCGGGACGCCCTCGAACGCCGATGACTTGCCCATCGCGGCGGCGATGGCCCGCAGGTAACCGAAGCCGTGCTCCTTCGAAGGCTCGATGCACGCTCCTTCGCCCCATTCGTTCCACGCCTCCACCAACACCACCGGCGAGGCCGGGTTCACGTGCTTGAGCGCGCCTCGGAACATGCCGCCGAATGCGTCCGGCGTGCTGCCGAGGTTCAGGAACGCCTTCTCGACGCCGGCTCTCGGGCGGTCGTCCCAGCCGGAGAAGGTCGTCGGCCAGTACGGGATCCCCGCCTCCCTGCTCCTGCGTTCGAGTCGCGGGTAGACGGAGTCGGCCATCATCTTCGCGAGGTCGGGGTAGGGGACGGCCCTCGTGTCCCAGGTCACACTCGGAGGGCGCATCCAGCAGTATGTGTAGGCGCAGAACGCATCGAAGCCGAGGTCCTTGAGCATCTTCATGTACTCGGTCGAGGCGCTGGGATAGACCGCCACCAGATAGAGGCCGGGCAGCCCTTTCTCCTTCGCGCGCAATCGCATGGCGGCGAGGGAATCCCTCACGCCGTCTACTCCACTGAAACCCAGGAGAGTGCTCGTCTCATAGATCATGAAGACCGGGCGGCCGTTGATGCGCAGGTAGTTCGGCTTGCTGAAATACTTGTCGCAGAGCAGGTCGGTCATGGCCAGTATCGCGGGCTTCGACTGATCGAGCGGCTTCTTCCACCACCCGCCGCCGTGATTGCACCAGTGCGCGCAGAATTTCACTTGTGTGTTCTTCTCGGACTGAAGGAATCCCCGGTCGAGCGAGTCGTTGAGGTACTCCTGCCCCGCATTGTAGTACCAATCGAAGGCGATGAAGTCCACGCCGTGAGTGGTCATCCAGGGGATGTAGTAGTCCCACAGCGTGGGGTCGGCGTCGTTGTAGAAGCCGCATACCGGGCGCGGAACGGCCGCCTTCATGATGGCGCCGCGCCATTCGCTGTACTCCGTGGCCGGGCCGGGCTGTTCGCCTGCCGCACGGTACCACCCGGGAAAGTAGTAGACCCCGACCTGCGGCCTGGTCTTCTCCGCCGAACAATGGCCCTGCGCGATGAGCGTCAATGCGCACAGCATGATGATTTCGAGCGCTCGGTTCATGTAGTCTCCCTCAACTCCTGGATCAGCTTGCGAGCTTCCACAAGGATACCAGACACCGGCATGTTCGGCAAGGCGGCATAAGAACATGCAGGAGTTCGAGCTCGGCCCGCCTGAACATAACGTGGTCACATGGAGAACCTTTACGTATCGAATCTGAAGGCGCTGGAGGCGGAGAGCATCCACATCATCCGCGAAGTCGCCGCCGAGTTCGAGCGACCGGTCATGCTGTATTCGGTCGGCAAGGACTCATCGTGCATGGTCCGCCTCGCGCAGAAGGCATTCCACCCCGGCAAGATCCCCTTCCCGCTTCTGCACGTGGACACCGGCATGAAGTTCCCGGAGATGTACGAGTTCCGCGACCGGTTCTGCGCTGAGATCGGCGCGGACCTGCGCGTGTACCGATTCGAGGAGGCGATCGAGCAGGGCACTGACCCCTTCGACATCGGCACGGTCAAGTGCTGCGCGCTCCTCAAGACCCAGGCGCTCCTGAACGCCTTGAAGGAAGGCGGATACGATGCCGCCTTCGGAGGCGCACGCCGGGATGAGGAGAAGTCGCGGGCGAAGGAGCGGGTCTACTCGTTCCGCGACGCGTTCGGCCAGTGGGATCCGAAGAACCAGCGCCCGGAACTGTGGAACCTCTACAACGGCCGCATCAAGAAGGGCGAGAGCATCCGGGTGTTCCCGCTCTCGAACTGGACGGAGCTGGACGTCTGGATGTACATCCACGCGGAGCAGATTCCGGTCGTGCCCATGTACTTCGCGAAGGAGCAGGAGGTCGTCGTCCGCGAGGGACGGCTCATCCCGGTCTACGAGCGCACGAGGCTCGCGCCGGGCGAGAAGCCGGAGAAGCTGATGTGCCGCTTCCGAACGCTCGGCTGCTATCCGTGCACCGGCGCGGTCCATTCGAGCGCGACAACGGTCGTGGAGATCGTTCAGGAGATGATGGTCGTGCGGCATTCCGAGCGCATCACGCGGCTGATTGACCACGACCAGGACAGCTCGATGGAGCAGAAGAAACGCGAGGGCTACTTCTGATGTCGGTGGAGGTGTTTCTCAAGCAGGTTCAGGAAGCCGATCTCCTGCGCTTCACGACCGCCGGCAGCGTGGACGACGGGAAATCAACGCTGATTGGGCGGCTGCTGCACGACTCGAAGAGCATATATGAAGACCATCTCGCCGCGCTGAAGAACGACTCGATCAAGGCCGGCAGGGAGGACGTAGATCTCGCGCTGCTGCTGGATGGGCTTCGGGCCGAGCGCGAGCAGGGCATCACGATAGACGTCGCCTACCGCCATTTCGCGACGCCGAAGCGGCGGTTCATCATCGCCGATACCCCCGGCCACGAGCAGTACACCCGCAATATGGTCACGGGCGCCTCAACCGCGAATCTGGCGGTCATCCTGATAGACGTCC
>Ga0315284_10004175_pt1 | contig 20529 bp, 20 predicted proteins | sample YL17G09_16_MG_FD_203696 | JGI IMG/M metagenome (GOLD analysis project Ga0315284, IMG submission 203696) | Sediment microbial communities from Yellowstone Lake, YNP, Wyoming, USA - YL17G09_16 | ecosystem: Environmental > Aquatic > Freshwater > Lake > Sediment | place: USA: Wyoming | collected...
TGTATGGAGTCGTAAGATTTAAATGCGCGGGTTCTTCTAAATAACCAAACAACCCTAAAAGGAGGGATAAAGGAAAGATGAAGATAAGGAAGAACGTTAAAGCCCTTAGCCCCGTCGTCGCATCAATCATACTCATCGCTGTTACAGTCGCAGTAAGCATTGCCGTAGCAGCATGGATGGGAGCACTGACCTTCACATTCACAAACACAGAGCAAATACTGATCACAAACATGGCTTTTGGTCCAGCAACATCTAACAGCTGGGTCACTGTCACCGTCAACAATACCGGAACTTCGCCAGTCACCATAAATGAGGCTTGGATCAACAACCAAAAACAACCCTTAGCAAACTTTGACATCGTACTGCCTAGAACTATTCAAGCCAACCTTGGAATAGTGATAAACATGACTACCGTCACCGTTGCCAACGGCTACAACTATCAAGTCAAGCTCATGTCCTCGAAGGGCAACCCGTTCCTGTATGCCGCGGTTGCTCCAACCTCGTAAATTCCCCATTTGTTCGTTGAGATTGGGGGTAGGGTGAAAAATCCTCTCCACTTTCCCTCTATTGTTTCCTACTGGAGGTATCATGAATGGTCGTAGAAATAAAGGAATATGCATCAGCCGGAGAAATAGCTGAAACACTGGAAAAAGAAGTCTCTGATACAAAGAGCGCGCTAGGCGAATACCTGCGAAGACTAGACGACATCAGGGCCTTGGCTGAAAAGTCCAAGAAAATCCACGAGGTCGTCATGAAACTTGCAGGCAAGAAGGCTGCAGCTGAAAGCCTTGGAGAAATATCCATAGGCAACCTGAACATAGTCTTAGACGCTAACCCCTTTCACGAGCTCACAGCCATAGAACAAGTCGTGCGAAGCCACCAAGAAAGACTGCTTATACTGCAGAAGGCGCGTGAAGCGCTGAAATGGCTGGACCAGATCGGCGACACTGAAGGCTTGAAATACCTCGTCGTGGAAAGCAACGGCGTTCCCGAACGAATCCTTTTCAAAATATCTTAGGACAGAACAACTTAAAATGGATGTGAAAACATGGATAGCGAGATCTACTCCTTTGCTCTAAAAACCACTCTGAACGAGATTCAGAATCTCTGTCCAGACATCAAAAACTCATTCATATTCAAAGAAGATGGCGAAATAGTCGCTGGAGATGAAAACACTCCCGAAAAAACCATCGTCCGCGTAATAGACTCTTTTGACGGAATACTTGAAAAAGCCGAAGCACTGGGAGGCGTTGAAGGCATAACCCTTGAGAGTAGCAAGGGAAGAGTAAATGTCTGCTGCATGAACGGCTTTTACTTTGTCACAGTCACAATGGCGAACGCCGACAAAAACTACGTGAACACGATCACTCGTGTCCTCTTTCCAACGGTTCTCAAGCTGGTGGAGAAGATCAACCCTGCCCCCCTCAAAAACGAGTCGCGAGAACCTGAACCCAGACCTGAAATCCACATCCCCGAAGCTATGGCAAAGCCAGCAGAGGAAATGCCCATAGAAGAGCCTAGACCCGAAAGGCCAACACGGACTCTGGAGCCAGAAACAAAGCCTGAGCTCACACTGCCTGAGCCACAAATCAACCAGCTCATAGTTGAAAACATCGGAGGATTGCTGGTTCCATCTGACACTGTGCGCATCGACAACGAAACGTTGCTCCAGTGGCAGGAACTGTATGAAGGTAGAAAAATTGAAGAGGTTGAGCTTGAGACTTTTTGCGGACAGTCAACGCGGGTCAAAGTCAAGCCAATTAAGGATTCCAAGTTTGAAGGAAAAGGAATCGTGCAGATGCCTGAGAAGATTCAAAACGCGCTTGAAATCAGAAAAGGCGAACTGATCAGAGTCAAGCCAGTGATTGAATAGCGGAGGAATTAACATGGTTAAGACAAGAAAGGATGTACAACACGTCGTGGCTCTGACTGAGCCGATAACAGCTGTAGAAGAGACGACAACTGTAAACAACATTCAAACGCAGCTGGAAGAAATAAAGAACTACAAAGGAGTCGTAGGTTACATCCTGCGGAACTCCAGTTCAGCATCAATAGACCTCAAAGACCCGACCAAGATAATAGACTACGCCATCATCTCGTCTTCTTCAATAGATGCCTGTCAGGCGCTTTCAGAATTGTTTGACTTGGGGCAAGCCAAGAATGTAGCTGTCGAAGGAAAGAACGTGAAGATGCTTTCCTTCACTTTGGAGGAAAACAAAATCAGTGTTTTCATGGATAAAAACGCGGACAGCGAGAAAATTCTGAAAAAACTTCGCGCTCTCTAGGATTCAGTTGCCAATTTCTCCTCACTTTTTGTTGTTTCAGCTTAATAATCGTATCTTGCACGTTTTGAGAACGTTTAAATGAGTGTTTGCCGCTTCTATTTCTGGGAGAAGGGAGACCTGTAATAGCCTTTCAGCAGGCTATGTGGGTGAATTTGTTGATTCGCAATGCAGGAGACGCTAGCAACAACCATCGCGGTCGTCTAGACATCATTGCAGACATTTTAAACGGCTCTATTGGCGGTGCCAAGAAGACCCATCTGATGTACCACTGCAACTTGAGCTTCAAACAGCTGAAATCCTACTCACACTTCCTGCTGAAACAAGGCTTCTTAAGAACAGTGAACTACGAAAACGGTTCCGAAGACGGATTTTTTGAAGTCACTGACAAGGGCAGACGGTTTTTGAAGGCCTATCGGGGTCTGAAATCCCTCATGCAGTAGTGGTCTGCGTAAGAAATTTTTGAGCCAACTTGTTTAAACGTATCTTCTTTTCCGTTTCATCCAAAACTACAAAATCATATTCTTTCAGGAACTCTATGATTTGCTGTATTTGCTCTCGATCCACCTTCGTTTTCTGCTGTATCTCTTCGAGCATACGCCATTTGCCATCACTGAGAAGCTCCAGAATCTCAGCTATTTTGGATGAAGTCGTCAATGTTTCCCCCATGGACAATACACGTTTATGTGTGGTTGGTTAAATGCTTTCTGAGGTTGTCTTCTGGTGCTGAGTTTCAGAAAACACTTCTAGAACAAAAACAAGTACGCGTAATCAAGAACTGGCTAGGAGAACTTGCCAAGAGAGCAGGATTTTCATCATTCGCCTTTCAGCCACCTCTTGATGAACATTTCTAACTGCAGAAAAAGCTCTAGTGTGGTATTGTTGCTATCGTGGTTATTGTGAAGGGTGCGATTATGCTTAGTGCGAAGCCGCTGCTGAATGCGGTGATTAGCGCTTCTGAGCCGCAGTACTTTACGATAACTGGCAATGTTGTGTCCATGGTTGTTGCTCCGCCGAATGCTATAGGTGCGTAACGATCTGCTTTCGCTACTAAAGGAATAGTAACCACGGTGAAAAGTTCGCGCAGAAAATTCGCCAAGAATCCGAGTGCTCCAAACTCTGTGCCAAAAAACTGTCCCACCATCGGTCCCGCCAGCGTGTACCAGCCAAAACCAGCGCTAACCGCCATTGAGCCGACAACGCCAATTCCTAGAACGTATCCGCCAACCAAACCTCCAAAGATGCTGCCTAGAGCAATGGAAAAGGGAACGACAAGAATTTTGAATCCTTTTTTCCTGAGCTTTCCCACAGCCTCCTTGTCCATTCCAAACGTAAATCCCATGGCAAACAAGAGCAGGAGAAGTGAGAACTCGAACGCATAGTTAGACACCCAAGCGTTGTCGAACAGTTTTCCAAAATTGTTGTTCAAATAGCCTGCGATGCCTCCGAGAATGAGGGCAAGTAAAACATATTTTATCATTCCAGCTTCACCAGTTTTTTGGCCACCTTCAAGAAAACGATGCTGAAGACCACCGACAAAGCCATGATTACGACGGCGTTAACTCCGATAGCAGGCATGGATGCCAAAAGCTCGTTGTTTGAGCCTATGCTGAAACCCATGGAAAAGATTAGTATAATGATGGTTCCAAACACGACTTTTCCGAGGTCAACACGCTTCTTTTCTCGCAGCACGTATCCTAGCCCGATGCCTGCGATGAGAGCTAGAACAAGAGTGAGCGTTGACAAGTCGATCATTGTCGCACCAGCCACGTAGACAAGATTCACTTTTAAACGATTTAATATTTCCCAAAGAACTGGAGAAGAAAGAAGAAGAATGTTGTGTGCTTAAGCGTCTTCAAAGAACTCTTCGGCTTTCGGAGGTGTCGGCGGCAAGCCTCTGCGTTCACGGATCTGTTTTATGATTTCTGCCTGCATGTGTTCTGGGACAGTGGCCCATCTGCTGAACTGCGTAGCCCAGAAGGCTCTTCCCTGAGTCGAAGACCGCAACTCCTCTGCAAGTCCGAAAGATTCGGAAACTGGCATTTCTGCTTTGACCACAATCATTTCTTCCTCGTTTACCATGTCCAAGATTTTGCCGCGGCGTTTCTGTACTATTGCAATAACGTTGCTGACAAACTCGTTCGGCACTTTGCACTCGAAAGCTATCAGTGGCTCCAGCAGCTTCGGGTCACTCAACAAGAACGCACACCAGATAGGTCTCCACGTCATTGGCAGAACCTGTGCTGGTCCCCTGTGCGCTGGGTCCTCGTGAACCGTAACGTCTTCCACGTTTACTTTCAGTCCGAATGCTGGTTCTTTGGCTAGGACAGAAGTGAAAACGGCTTCGCGGAAACCAGATTTTATGTGATCCATAATCTCGTCAACATACTGTCTTCCTTTAATCCTGTTTGTTAGGATGTTGTTGCCTTCAATCGCCACAACGCTACGTGCGTCTTCTGTTGACCAGCCGAACCCTTTGAGAGCCTTCTGTCTCTCGTCGCGTGTCTGCATCTCGGTGATCTTCTCTGATCTGATTGCTTCGAGGATCTCTTCAGGCAACTTCTCTATCGTTATCCAAAGTTTGTTGTGCTTGTTGGGACTCTTGCCCATAATCGCTGGACCCTTGTAGTCGTGGCTGATGGTTTCACGGTAAATCACGATGGGCTTGCTTGTCTTAACCTTCAAGCCGGCTTCCTGCATCCTGTAAGCCGTAATCTCAAGGTGCAGCTCACCCATACCGCTCAGCAGATACTCGCCGCTTTCCTTGTTAATCACGAAGTGCAAGTTGGGATCTTCAGTTGTCAATTTATGTATTACCTTGTCGAACAGAGGCAGGTCTTTCACGTCAGCCGGCTCAACAGCTACGGTAACCACGGGGTCTGAGACATACTTCAATCCTTCAAACGCTTGAACGTTTGAGTCGACCTCTGCAACAGTTTCACCAACATGGATTGCCGGTAAACCTGACAACGCGGCAATATTTCCAGCTGGAACTCGATCAATTATTTCTCTGTCTGCAGCCATACTCATGTAAACCTGCTGGATTGTGCCTTTCTGGTGGCTGTTGATGAGGCTAATAGTCTTTCCTTTTTCCACAGAGCCGCTGAAAACCCTCCCGATAGCGATGACTCCACTATGAGGGTCAACTTCGATCGTGGTAACACACATGAGAAGTGGTCCGTTCGGATCAACCTTAGCCATTGACTTGCCTACCACGCTGTTCGGGTCTCCAGGCCAAATCTGACTCTGCCTGTAAGGCTGCGCCTGCAACGGATTGGGCAAGTGCTCAACAAACATGTCCAGAATTGGCTCATGCAATGGAGCTTTTTTGCTTAAGGCGTCAACTTTTCTGCCCACTTCCTCATATTCGCCTGAATAGGCGTCAACTATGTCTTTGAAGCTGATGCCCTTGGCTTTCATATGCGGCAGGTTCAATCCCCACTTGTGAAGCGCTGAACCAAAGCCAACGCGTCCATCCTCCACAGTAACCTTCCAATCTTGTTTATGTTCAGGCGGCGCATGCTTCTCAATGAGGTTGTTTATTCTGAGAATGACCTTGGCAAACTTGCGCTGAATCTCTTCAGGTGTAAGTCTGATCTCTTTGATGAGCCTGTCAACTTTGTTGATAAATAGAATTGGCATGACTCTTTCACGCAGAGCCTGCATCAACACTGTCTCCGTCTGTGTCATGGGGCCTTCCACAGCATCCACCACAACAAGCGCGCCGTCAACCGCGCGTAAGCTTCTGGTCACGGCGCCGCTGAAGTCGATGTGTCCAGGCGTATCAATCAGGTTGATCAAGTAGTCCTTATCCTTGTAAGTGTGTGATAAGCTGATGTTTGAGGCGAAGACAGTCATCTGTCTCTTCTGTTCAAGTTCCCATGAATCCAGAAACAGCTTCTGTCCAGCCGTCTTCTCGCTGATGATGCCTGCGTTAGCTAAAAGGCTGTCTGAAAGCGTGGTTTTCCCGTGATCCACATGGGCTATGATGCTTACGTTTCTCACTATTTCCGTAGTATTCATAAGTTTGACAATTTCTTCAACTTGCCTATAACGACCCATAATAAAACCTTCTTCAACCTACCAAAGTCTTCCCGAATGCGCTATTACCAACATAGCCTGAGGCATTTCTAATACACATTGCTCAAGACGAGCGCTATGGAAATGAAAACTGCGCCCTATTAACTTTTTGATAAAAGAGTCCTAGTTGGGTTCTCGTATCACAGATTGTCTTGTCATGAGACTATGGAAGTCTCTATGTCTGTCTCAACATCAGCTAGGTTTGTGTTCCCATTTGTTCAATAAGTTCTTGTGTGGTTTCTTTGTCTATGTAGAAGCCGATTCTGGCCAGTCGTTTTACGCCGAAGAATAGGAGAATGTTACTGAGAGGTATTGGTTTTCTAGCGATGCACAAGTTCTTGAATCTGATGAATGACGCTTTCTTTTTCTCTCCGATGTATTCGTCGAATTTCTCTTTTGTGTTTAGAACGGATTCGTGTCCATATTCTTTCCACAGGTTTTCAGGATCTCCTGTTTTCCTTTCAATGAATTCGGCGTAACCTGACAATTCGCCTACGGGTTTAGTTACGTAGAACAGGATCACAGAAGCCTCTTTTGGCGGGCCCCCTCCCTTAAGCACATAGGAATACGCCTTTCTGTCACCGCGGGCGTTAAACTCGTTCCACCATTTTGGCTGGATCATCATAACGAATCCGTACTTGGCACTCATCATAACACCTGAGCATTAACCAAAATTACGTATTTCTGGATATAAGGCTTGTTGAACCAGAAGGCTGTGGCTGTTCCGACGAGCTTAAATTCAGGTCAGCAGCATTTTAGACAGCAAAATATCAGCGATCAACGGAATACAAGGCAGACCCGTAAAGAAACCTGTATTTTGCCTCAAGGGATCGAACATGTGCACAATGCTGGAAGCTTTGAAGCAAACAAGCATGGCTTACATCGCCATTTTCTTAGCTGAAGGCATGAAGCTGAAAACCTTCACTCACGAACAGTAGAGCCTGATCATCCATAGAGAATTTGGAGTTGTGGGTTTTATTGAAGGATGCTGCGAGTCTGCCTGTCAAAGAGGTTCTTGAGGATTTCAAGACTACTAACAAGGGTCTAACCAGTGAAGAAGCCGCGAAACGACTCGCTGAACACGGTCCAAACATGCTTGTCGAAAAGAAACAAGTGCCCATCACATACAAGTTTCTCGCAATCATCGTTATATTGGCTGAAGAAGCCAGAAAATGGTTTGCCCGAAGAACGGGAAAATAATCGCTGCTTATCAACACCAGCTTTTTATGATCAGACACCCTACCCTTTTGCTGATGTCTGGCAAAGAATACTTCCTGAATCGCTATGAACAACTTGGTTGGAAACATAGCGAAATCAAGCTAAGACAGACAATAAGAATAAACAACACCAACGCCGATGAGAAAAACATAATCGCCCGATTGAAGTCTCGCGGCGCAGAACTTGAAAAAATACCCTTCCTCAAAAACGGCTACTGGATAAATGATGCCAAGTTTTCCATGGGCATTACATCAGAATACCTCTTGGGCCTATTCTCTATTCAGGAGGCTGCCGCCCAGATTCCTGCCACGCTGTTCACTGATTTAATAGACAAACTTGTTCTGGATGCATGCGCAGCCCCAGGAGGCAAAACCGTGCAACTGGCTGACCTAATGCACAACACAGGCGCGGTTATTGCTTTGGACAATGAAAAGAGACGATTGACTGCACTGTCAAATCATCTTGAACGTTGCCGAGTGAAGAATACAATCGTTTGCATGATGGATGCGCGGCAGGCGTCAAGCTTGAACATGAAGTTTGACAGAATCCTCTTGGACGTGCCATGCTCAGGTAACTTCGCAGCAGATAGACTTTGGTTCAACAGAAGGAACATGGAAGACGTAGAAAGAAACGCTAAACTTCAGAGGGAAATACTGAGTGAAGCTGCAAGAATCTTGAAAGATGGCGGCGAGATAGTCTATTCGACATGTTCGCTTGAGCCGGAAGAAGGCGAACTGAACATTGACTGGGCAATCAGAAATCTCAACCTTCAAGTAGAAACTATTGATTGTTATGGACATGAGGCTTTAACCAGCGTGTTCGGAAAACAGCTTGACCGATCAATAAGCAAATGCCGAAGAATATGGCCTGATCAAACGCAAGGTTTCTTCGTCTCCAAACTAAAGAGAGCGCGAAACTGAATGAAGCTCTTGGACGATTTTGTAAGGCGATTCAACACAACAATTGGCTTAGACGCCAATCTTATTGTTAAGACGCAGAACCGATACTTTCTTCTAAACCCAAAACTGAAACGTCTGGTTCGAGAGGATTTCTTCCACGCAGGAACCTATTTGGGAAAAGTAAAAAACAGCGTTTTCTTCCCAAGTTTTCCACTTTTGACAATGATCGCTGAAAAGGAAACAAGCAGCAGAGTCATCGTGGACGACCACACGGAATGGCTCTTCATCTGCGGCAGAGACATCTTCAAAAAAGGAATACTGAAGATCGAAGGAGCGAAAAGAAAAGGAGACCATACACTGATCCTGAATAAACATGGCGAATGCCTAGGCTTCGGCAGACTAATACTTGATCTTAACAAGAAGATAGCTGGACAGCAAGTCGCTGTGAAAAATATTTCAGACTTGGGCGATTTCCTGAGAAGAGAAAAAGCTATTTCACGCTAAAGTGGCGACATCTCTTCCTACAATTCCCTCTTGGTTATCAGCGTAGCGAGTGCCAAAGGTGCTGTTAGTTGCCCTGGACGTTTTTCGTCAGGATAAAAGATCGTCCTCTTTCTTTCTTCTTTATGAAGCCCGCTTTCATGTATAGTTTGAGTGCAGGCGTGTTTGCTTTCAGGACTGATAATTCCAGAGAATTTTTGTGAAGTCGTTTAGCCACTGCAGCAGAAAAGTTCAGTATGTGGGTGGCCACTCCGATTTTTCTGTAGAATGGAGAAGCAGCTAAGTTGATGATGTACAATGTATCAGTTTTTTCTTGAAGTGCTAGGGTTCCTACTTTTTGTTGTTTCAGAATTATGAAGTACTTTTTTCGTCTGAAGAAATAGGCTTCTGAGAACATGACGTAGGGAATGATTATGAACAGGCCTAAAGGATGACTTTCAATCAAGAAGCAGTTTTTGCAGTCGTTCTTCCTGAAGTACAAGAAGTTAAGCAAGTTGAAAACTAGATGCTCCCGCACTCTAATAGGTCTGATTTGAAAATCTTGGGCAGTCTTCACAGCTGTAAAGTCTCCTTTCCAGATTTTGACAGCCATCACATTATTGTTTCTAGGCACGCAGCCATTTCAGACTATCCTTTTTTTTCAAGGTCTTCCATGAATCTTCTCTGCATTTCAACTACTTCTGTGCTGTTCTGCGCTTTGGCATAATTTTCGAGTCTTTCACTATTGATCTCTAAGAATGTGTGCCCCCACTTGAAAACTGAAAACAGCTTGGTTGCTTCTTCTTTGAATCCAACAATGTAGAGTGCGGCGGCTAACGCTTCAACCGTGGACAGCTTGGTTAGTTTGCCAAAGTTGACAGGGTTACCAACAACCAAGAGCGGCAAACACCGCGATGTCCCTCGAACGTGCTTTCGAAGAACCTTTTCTGCATGCTCCCAGCTGCAGTCAAGCGCGACTAGTCCAAAGAACTCGACGCGCTCCTTGTCAGCTGGAGAAAAGGCAATTTCAGAAAATGGGTTAAGCACAACCGCGCGTTTCGGCAAATACCTAATCTGAGAAACGACACGCGCCAGTCCAAAACGCCCAAGCTTCAATGCTGTACACTTTTTCGGATCACACTGACCAGCTTGGTAGACGATGACTCTAAGCGGTCTCTGCACTTGCTTTTCGCACCCGCAGATGACTCATAGGATCGTTAAGAACCTGTGGAATCCGCTCGACAAGATCCGACGCAACCATGTGATAACCTTTCTCCTCCAAAACAAAATCTCCAGCCGCACCGTTGACAAAGGCTCCTGCCGCAGCAGCTTCAAATGCGTCGCACTTCTGGGCCAAGAAAGCGCCAACAATACCTGACAGAACGTCTCCTGTTCCGCCGACTGTCATGCCCGGGTTGCCTGTGAAGTTGAGTTTGAAACGTTTGTCATCGCAGACTATGTCGGTTGCGCCCTTCAGCAAAATCACTGCGTCCAACTGCTCTGCAGTTTTCTGAACATCCGCAACCTTTTCTTCCATATCTCCGCCTAGTTTCTTGCCCGTAAGTATGGTGTATTCTCCAGCATGAGGCGTCAACACAAGGGGCACTTTCAGCTTCCTCTTGAAGACCGCGTAAGCTTTCAAACCGTCTGCGTCCAAAAGGAGAGGCTTCGCTGAATTTTCAACAGCTTTGACTAGAGCTTTGACAGCGTCTGCTGTTTCACGATGCAAGCCTAGACCTGGCCCCATTGCGACAGCGTCAACTTTTTCAATGTACGGTTCCAACTCGTGAATGTTGTCTGGGTTCAGGTGTTCTCCTTTGAGTTTTATCGTGATCAAGTCGGGCGACATGGACGATATGGCTTCAGCTGTCTTCTTGGGAGCTGCAACATAGGCCAGATCGACCCCTGTGCGCATTGCTCCAAGAGCCACCAGCGTGGGTGCACCTGAGAAGGTTTCGCTTCCGCCGATCACTAGAAGGCGCCCAAAGTCTCCCTTGTGAGATTCAGATGGACGCGACTTGGTGAAAACCAAAACGTCTCCTGGACCTGCAAAATTCTCAAATTGCTTTGGCAAACCTATTTCTCTGACGACCAATTCGCCTGTATATTTCTCTGCTTTTTTCAGTCCTTTCTTGGTTCGATGAAAAGTCACTGTCAAGTCAGCTTTTACTGCTTCACCGAGCACTTCGCCTGTATCTGAGTCTATGCCTGTTGGCACATCCACAGCAACTCGAAAAGCCTCCATCGCGTTTATCTTTCTCACTGTCTGCAGTATTGGCGGCCTCAATTTTCCCTTAGTGCCTGTTCCAAGAAGTGCGTCAATCACGATATCCGCTGTAATTTGCGGCACGATGGCGCTGTCGTAGGCCTCATGGATCGGAATTGTCTCTTTCAGGAATCGAAGTGCATTCCAGTTTTCCTGAGCCGACACGTCTGCGATTTCTCGCGCTCGTCCGGCAAGCACTATAGTTATTTTGAAGCCCATTGATGAAAGATGCCTCGCTGCAACGAAACCATCTCCACCGTTTCCGCCTAAACCGCAAAAGATCGCGACTGATTTGTTCGGTTTAAATCTTGAAGCGATCTCTGACGCTACGGCGCGTCCTGCGTTTTCCATGAGCAAGAGTCTTGAGACACCGAAATATTCAGAGTTAATCTCAAGTGTATGCATCTCCCGGCTGGTTATAGAATCATTTTGTTCAGTTTTTGCCCGCATTTTGAGAACCCTAGTAACTAGTGTTTGAAATCAGGAGATAAGCATTATCCATGCTTTTCGAGTGTGTGCATTATCGCTAAAGTTATCGGCTTTGGAGAATTTTGTCCGTGTGATGTAGCAAAGTATTTTAATGTTAATAGTCAAACAATATAATTGGAGATTTAAATGCCTACAGCATTTGTGCTAATAAACACCGAGATCGGATCAGAAGCAGATGTTCTCAAAGACCTCAAGAAAGTCGAAGGAGTAGAAGAGGCATACGCTGTCTACGGTGTCTACGACATAATCGCGCGAGTCAAAGCTGACACGATGGACAAGCTGAAAGAAACCGTGACTTGGCGAGTCAGAAGACTTGACAAAGTCAGATCTACTTTGACAATGATCGTCGTTGAAGAGAACAAGTAACAACATCCTTTTCTTTTTTTGTTTTCAAACCCGGCAATCGCTTTATAACATACTTTCTTAGTCTTTTCTGCATCTTGAAGAATAGGTTGCCCTAAATGTCTCTCAAGACAATGCACATTGGACTGGATGATACAGACTCCACACGAAAAGGATGCACCACCTACATCACTGCCTTGCTTGTGGAGAAGCTGCAAACGCTAGGCGTCAGCTTTGTCGATTATCCTAACTTGATTAGGCTAAACCCCAATGTGCCTTGGAAAACCCGAGGAAATGGAGCGTTGTGCCTCAGAATCCGTTTTGATGAAACCCTTGAGAAGCAGATCAAGGAAACCGTCATCAGCACAATAGAAGAATATTCAGACATAGAGTGTGAAGGCACAGATCCAGGTGTTGTGTTTTTCAAAGGCGAGAAGATTCCGAAGACCGTAATTCTCTTTTCCCGAAACACAATCACAGGAGTTGTCCATCTAAGGGATGCGTTGAAACTACTGACAAGGTTCAAGGCAGAAGCCATCGGCTTCAAAGATGGCCGAGGCATAATCGGCAGCTTGGCCGCTGTTGGTGAGACCCTTCAAGGAGACCACACATACGAGATAATTGCCTATCGTCTTCTAGAAAACTGCGGTTCAAAGCGTAGAGTGGATGAATCTTCAATTTTTGAGATGGATAAGACTACGGCACCGTACACGTTTAACAATGTTGACACTGAGAAAAAGAGGGTGATTATCACGCCCAGAGGACCTGACCCGATTCTCCTTGGAATAAGAGGCGAAACTCCAGAAATTGTTAAGAAAGCATTCGATATGGTTAGACCCCTTGAGCCCGTTGAGAGATGGGTGATTTTCCGTACAAACCAAGGGACAGATGCTCATCTGAAGAAGGTCAAAAACCTCAGCCAGATTGAACCTTACAATCCAATCATAGTCAGAGGAGTCGTTTCGTCCGGGCCGAAAATCGTTCCGAGAAGACACATAATTTTCTCGATCAAAGATGCGAGCAGAGAAGTTGACTGTGCGGCCTATGAGCCAACAGGCGTCTTGCGATACGCTGCAAGAGAGCTGATTGTAGGCGATAATGTTGAGGTTTATGGCGGTGTACGCTCTGCCAGTGAAGATAGACCTTTGACGATTAATCTTGAGAAAATCCGAGTGTTGAAACTTGCACCCAAAGTCACTTACACAAACCCTGCTTGTCCAAAATGTGGCAAGCGCTTGAAGTCTATGGGCAGGAATCAGGGTTTCAGATGTGAGAAATGTGGTTCAAAGTATGTAGGTCTCAGCAAGGTTGAAGTCAGGATGAAGCGTGAGGTAGGACAGGGTCTTTACATTACTTCGCCTCGGTCTCAACGTCATCTTACCAAGCCCTTCAGGCGTTATGGTCTGGAGAAACATGGCGCTGTCTCTAGAGGGTTGATTGATTGTTGGCATTTTCCTTAGAAAGTTATTTTTCGTTGACTTTGAAGATTTCGCACAAGAGCTGGTACAGTTCGTCACCGCCTTCCACCTTTGAGAACATGTCTCTTTCGGCTTTGAGTATGCGCCCCATCGTTTGGTACGCCTGTCGCCATTCCAGCTCTTTCCACATGAGCCGATAATTTCTCAATTCGATCCATGCACGGAAGATCAGAACTGCGAACATGCCAAGCGTGAGTGCGAGATTCAGTATGTATATGTCCAGTATGTCCGTGAGGCATTCACCTCCCTGCTTTAGCCCGATTCCTTACTTTATGATGATAATGCATTTAAATCAAATCAGACAATAATATGTGTCCAGAGAAGGATGCATATGAGCGAGATTTTGCCTTCCCTCGGTTTCCAACTAGGTGCTGGCGGAGTAGGCGGCTTCATAGCCGGATTCATTGTGAAAAAGATCAGTAAGCTCATCGCTTTGGTCGTCATCTTGTTTCTGGCAGCACTGATGTACCTTGCAACGCAAGGAATAATAAGCATAAACTTTACGGCATTATTCGATGCAGTGGAAAAAGCTTTGGGTCTAGCAGGCTCAGGATTATCGTGGCTTGTCGGCGTTATTTCTGTCTTGCCATTCGCTGGAAGCTTCGGAATAGGTTTTCTGCTCGGTTTCAAACTCGGCTGATTTGCACTGGAGAATTATATATTCCTTTTTTAATCATTCTGTGTCTCAAGAGACATTCTAGACTGATTCGCTGCAACACTTTTGAAATGATTTAAATTCGTGTAGCCCATTAATCCATTGAAAACCTAGGGCATATTCAACTATTACTGGAGCGTCAAGTGTTTGAAGAAGAAATTTCCAGCTGAAGAATATAGTCTCCCATTCTTCAAAGAATCAGGCTACATTAGAAAGCTCTGTCCCAAGTGTGGAGAATATTATTGGACACAGAACGCTGATCAGGAAACTTGTGGCGAATCCACCTCAGAAGGCTGCGCAAACTACACTTTCATAGGCAATCCGCCGACCAAAAAAAGCTATAGCTTACCTGAGATGCGTGAAGCATTTCTTTCATATTTTGAAAAACATGATCACACTCGTGTGAAGCCTTATCCAGTTGTGGCCCGTTGGCGTGACGACGTCTACCTTACTCATGCGAGCATCATCGATTTTCAGCCTTACGTGACTGAAGGTATTGCCCCTGCGCCTGCCAACCCTCTGGTGATCAGTCAACCCTGTATTCGCATGGTAGACATCGCTAACACTGGTCCTACTTTTGGCAGACATATGACGATTTTCGAGATGGGTGGGGCACACGCGTTCAACTATCCTGACAAGGAGGTTTACTGGAAAGATCAGACAGTTCGGTACCATCATGATTGGGTCACGCGTGACTTGGGCGTGAAATCAGAGGAGATCGTGTACAAAGAGGATGTCTGGGTTGGCGGAGGAAACGCTGGACCAGATGTTGAATGCATTATTCGCGGTTTAGAAGTTGCCACCCTTGTCTTTATGCAGTTTAAAGTTGTCGGCGAAGAGTTTGTCAAGCTGCCGATCCGGACTGTTGATACAGGCTATGGGATGGACCGCTATGCGTGGCTTTCGCAAGGCGTTCCAAGCGGCTTCCATGCCATATATGGGAATATGCTGGACAAAATATTCAGAATGGCTGGGTTCGGGAAGATCGACAATAAACTATTGACAAAAATCGCAAATGTTTCTGGTCTCGTGAGTTTGGACAAGACTGCGAGCAGATTGGAGACACGGAAGAAAGAGGCAGAACTGGTCGGCTTGAGCGTTGAGGAACTTGACAAGTTCCTAGTGCCTATCGAGAACGCTTTTGCAGTTGCAGATCACACGAAATGCTTGAGTTTCATACTTTCTGAAGGTGTCGTGCCCTCGAATATTCATGAAGGCTATTTGGCTAGGCTTCTGTTTCGACGAATTTACAGGCTTCTGCGAATGCTGAGCATTCCTGACAGGCTGTATGACATAATGAGCATGCAGATAGACTATTGGTCAAAGGACTTTCCACATCTGAAGGAGATGCAGAAAGAGATTCTGGAGATGGTGAAAGTTGAAGAGGACAAGTTTGAGGACACGATCCAGCGCGGAGAAGGAATGGTCAAACGTATCGCTGACGAGCTCAAGGGCAAGAAGAAGCGTGAAGTCCCAGCTGAGACTTTGACTGAGTTGTATGATTCACATGGTTTGCCGCCTGAAATCGTCCAGCAGGCAGCGGGGAAAGAAGATCTGAAAGTGAATATTCCTGACAACTTTTACGCTTTAATCGCTCAGAGGCACATGCAAGTTTCGAAACCTGTTGAAGAAGCGGCGAAGCAGCAGGAGGATTGGCTGAAGAATGCAGTTGCAAAAGTCCCTGAGACCAAAATGCTGTACTATCAGGATCAGTACATGAAAGAGTTTGAGGCGAAAGTCATCAAGGTAATTGATGACGAGTACGTGGTTCTTGACCAGACCTGCTTCTTCCCTGAAGGCGGCGGACAGCCAGCGGACGGCGGTTGCCTTTCACTCGGAAAGAACAAGATTGAGGTTGTTGACGTTCAGAAAGTGGGCAGAGTCATCGTTCACAAAATCAGAGGCGGAAATGTTCTGAAAGAAGGTAGCGTGGTTAAGGGCTTTATTGATTGGGACAAGCGTTACAGTTTGATGAAGAATCACACTGCGACGCACGTGATCGGTGGCGCGGCCAAGCGTGTTTTGGGACAGCATGTTTGGCAGTTCGGCACACAGAAAGGCGTCGAAAGCTCCAGATTGGACATTTCGCACTATCGTCGGCTTTCATTGGACGAAGTTCACAAAATCGAATTGTTGGCCAACGAAGCCATTATGCGAAACATCCCAGTGGAGACAGCTTGGTTGCCGAGAAGCGAGGCAGAAAGCAAGTACGGGTTCAGACTGTATCAGGGTGGCGCTGTTCCAGGAAAAGAAATTCGAGTAGTCCGCGCTGGAGACTGGGACGTAGAAGCCTGCGCAGGAACACACTTGAAAAATACTGGTGAGCTCGGGTTCATCAAGATGATTCACTCTGAGCGAGTACAAGACGGCGTGGAAAGGCTGACTTATTCGGTTGGACTTCCAGCAATCAAGGTAGTTCAGGGAAACGAGAAACTTCTCTGGAAAGTCTCAGAGACGCTTACTGCTCCATTGGAGAAACTGGACAAAACCGCAGAACGGCTTGTCAAAGATTTGAAGGAAGCCAACGTGGAGAGACGAAAGCTGATCAAGGAATTGGCGGAACGCGAAAGTACAGGATTAACAGGCAAAATAACTGAGGAAGCTGAAGAAATAGAAGGCATAAAACTACTGAAACGTGACTTCAAGGAAGAGATAGATGTCGACCGCATGGTTCAAACGGCTAACGAAATAATTAAGCGAGACGAGGCGACAGTCGCAATATTCTATGGCTCAGACGGAAAGAATGCGAGAATGCTGGTTATGGCTGGAAAGAAGGCGCTTGAAAGAGGCATTGACGCAGGAGAAATAGTCAAGCAAGCTTCAGCAATAATAGGCGGCGGAGGCGGAGGAAGACCCAACTTCGCACAAGGCGGAGGAACACAAGTAAAAAGGCTTCCAGAAGCTGTCAAGAAAGCCAACGAAGAGCTTCTAAGACAACTTAAATCTGGCCAATAGCCACAGAATGCGCTGCATCAAAACGTTTGAGCAAAACTACTCTAGGCTCTCATCAACGCTTTCTCATAATCCACTACTACGTACTTCTTGCCCTTCTGCATTATCTTGTGTCCCTCTTTTTCCAGAAGTTTCTTTTGGGCCTCAGCGCCGCCTGGATACTTTTCGTTCAAAACCCCTCCCACCTTTAGAGTGCGCCAGTAAGGAGTAACACTCTTTTCTCCTTTCTGTTTTCGCTCTTCTGCAGCATTGGCAGCAACCCACGCAAAAATTCCCGTGGTAATCGGACACCCAATAGTCGCTTTGTGTTTCTTGGCAAGTACAGCTCGAATGTCGTTGATCGTAACGAGCTTACCCTCAGGCACATTTCTCATAATCTCATCAACCTCCATAGGCGCCGGAATAACCAAAGTTCCTGTTCCCCACCGTGTGCTCATCTTCCCAGTAATCTTCTCAACCTTCGGCAAATCCTTACTGTCAGCAAGCTTCTCACACCAACTCTTCTTCTTAACCATAACACTCTCACCGACACTACTATCATACAAGTATCTAGATACCTCTTCAAAAGCCTAACGACTCAATAGGCAAAAGAAGCACCATGGTTGACGTCATTTCAATCCAATAAGGCAGACACACACAGGCTGATTTGAAGACAGCAAACGTTTAATCTTCGTTTGCAGACAATATCTAATCGGTGTCGAATATGAGGGATAACGTTCTCTGTTCGTGAAAACAAAACCTTTAATACACCACGACCCAATCGAGAAAGTTTCATGACATTTTTGAAACAAATCGAAGAAAAATGGCAGAAAAACTGGGAAACCGCCAAAATCTTCGAAGCCAACCCAGGCAAAGCCAAACCAAAGTTCTTCCTAACCTTCCCATACGCATACATGAACGGCCCACTTCACGTAGGCCACGCCTTCACCGCTTCACGCGTAGACGCATATGCACGTTTCAAACGCATGCAAGGCTATAATGTACTTTTTCCGTGGGCATGGCACTGGACTGGCCAGCCACTCGTAGGCGCAAGCGAACGCGTAGCCAAAGGCGACAAAGACTTTATACGCGGCTTGAAAGAAATCGACGGCGTTCCAGAAAGCGAACTGAAGAAATTCGTTGACCCACTTTACATGGCCACTTACTACACTAACGAGGGCCGCATGGCAGCCAAGAAGATCGGTTTCTCAGTTGACTGGCGAAGAGAGTTTAACACTACAATGCCTACTTATCAGAAGTTTATCGAATGGCAGTATGCTAACCTGAGAAACCTTGGTTACGTCACAAAGGGCACGCACCCGGTGGTCTGGTGCACCAAATGCGAAAGCCCAACAGGCGATCATGACCGGCAAGTAGGCGAAGGCGTCACACCAGAAGAGTACACACTCATCAAATTCAAACTGGACAAAGAAACACATCTTCCAGCAGCCACCTTCCGTCCAGAAACAATCTACGGCGTCACAAACATCTGGCTAAACCCAGACGCCACCTACGTGGAAGCCACAGTTGACGGCGAAAAATGGATAATCAGTCAACAGGCAGCTGAAAAACTGAAAAAACAAGGACGAGTTGTTAAGATAAACTGCCAAATCAAAGGAAGACAATTGATCGGAAAAACCTTCGAAAACCCAGAAACCAAAGGCAGATTACTCATACTGCCCGGCTGGTTCGTCGATCCAAACCAAGCCACAGGCGTCGTCTACAGCGTGCCAGCTCACGCACCCTATGACTGGCTGGCATTGAAAGACCTGCAAGAAAACCCTGAAAAACTGAAAGAATTCAGCATAGACGCGGAATCCGTCAAAACCATAAAACCCATCTCGCTCATCAAAATAGAAGGCTACGGCGAATATCCTGCCATAGAAATCGTGCAAAAACTCGGCGTGAAAGACCAGAACGATCCCAAAGCTGACGAGGCAACGAATCAGCTTTACAAGAAGGAGTTTCATGGCGGAGTATTGAAGGAGAACTGTCGAAACTATGCTGGGAAACCTGTTAGAAACATAAAAGAAACATTGATCGCTGACTTCAAAGCCCGCGGAATCGCAGACGCGATGTACGACCTTCCCCAATCCGTTGTTTGCCGATGCATGACTCCATGCGTAGTCAAAGTCCTTCAAGACCAATGGTTCCTGAACTATTCCGATTTGGAGTGGAAGGAAAAAGCAAAACAAGCTCTCAGCAAAATGGAGATATATCCTGAAACGGCTATGCCCTGGTTCCAGACAGTGATTGATTGGCTGAAAGAATGGGCTTGCGCCAGAACAACAGGCTTCGGCACACCGTTACCCTGGGGCAAAGGCTGGATCATCGAAACCCTGAGTGACTCCACGATCTACATGGCATTCTACACCATTAACAAGCACATCAGACAGCACAACATAAAACCTGAAGCGCTGACAAAAGAAGTGTTTGACTACATTTTCACGGGAAAAGGCAAACCGAAAGACTTGGCCGCAAAAGCAGGGATGGACGCTGAGATACTGGAAGAAATGCACAGTGAATTCGAGTACTGGTACCCAGTAGATTTGAGAGTCTCCGCTAAAGAACTGGTTCCCAATCATCTGACCTTCTTCATCTTCCATCACACAGCACTCTTCAGCCGTGAACACTGGCCCAAAGCCATAGGCGTCAACGGCATGCTCATGATCGAAGGCAAACAAATGCACAAATCAAAAGGCAACTTTGTCACCATGAAAAACGCCATCGAAAAATACGGAGCTGACGCCACAAGATGCGCCCTGATGATGGGTGCTGAAGGCATGGATGACCCTGACTGGAGAGCAGAAAACGCCAAAGACCTCCAAACAAAACTTGAATCACTCTACAACTTTGCAGAAGAAATAATCCAAAACGCCAAAATCACCGAAAACGGGCACCACGAAAAATGGCTAATGAGCACGCTGCAAGGTCGCATCGCCGCTGTAACAGAAAACTTGGAAATAATGAAGACAAGAACCGCCTTAGAAATAGCCCTGTTCGAAGTTTGGAACGACTTCCGCTGGTACGCGCGCAGAAAAGGCAACATGAGAGCCAAAGTTCTACGCGACGCTCTAAAGACATGGCTGAAGCTTCTGGCACCCTTCGCGCCTCACATATGCGAAGAACTGTGGAGCCATACACAGGAGAAATGCTTCATCTCACAGGTGCAGTGGCCACAGATTGATCCAAAGCAAAAAGACCCCGTTGCAGAAGGACGAGAGAACCTCATAAAAGAAGTGATCGACGACACACTTAACGTTCTCAAAGCAACCAAGATCGTGCCTAAGAAAATATGCTATTACACGGCTGCCAAATGGAAGTGGAAAGTCTACCTCAAAACGTTGGAGAAATCAGTGCAGGGCGAAGTGAAGATGAGCGACCTAATGAAAGAACTGGCGGCAGACGA
>Ga0315284_10004177_pt1 | contig 20527 bp, 16 predicted proteins | sample YL17G09_16_MG_FD_203696 | JGI IMG/M metagenome (GOLD analysis project Ga0315284, IMG submission 203696) | Sediment microbial communities from Yellowstone Lake, YNP, Wyoming, USA - YL17G09_16 | ecosystem: Environmental > Aquatic > Freshwater > Lake > Sediment | place: USA: Wyoming | collected...
AACGGTATTGGCTCTGCTGGCTGCTTGCTGGCCCGCGAGCGGGCAGCGGCCCGGCGTGAACCAGGACGAGGCCAAGGTGCCGGCCTACACGCTGCCCGACCCGCTGGCGTTGGCCGGCGGCGAGCGCGTTGGCGACAAGGCCACCTGGGAGAAGCGGCGGCGGCCCGAGATCCTCGCGCTCTTCGAAAAACACATGTACGGCCGCAGCCCCGGCCGCCCCGAGCGCATGAGCTTCGAGCCGGCCTCCATCGACCGGCAGGCGCTGGGCGGAACCGCCATACGCAAACAGGTCACCATTCTGTTCTCCGGCGACAAGAGCGGGCCGAAGATGGATCTGCTCCTCTACCTGCCCGCCAAGGCCAAGGGGCGTGTGCCGGTCTTCCTGGGCCTGAACTTTACGGGCAACTGGGCGGTGCACGCCGACCCGGGAATCAAGCTCGGCGAAACCTGGGTGCGAGACAAGAATGCCGCCAACGGCATGGCCAAGACGCAGGCCAAAGAAGAGATGCGGGGGACGGCGGCCGGCCGGTGGCAGGTGGAAAAGATCCTGGCCGGCGGCTACGGCCTGGCCACTGCCTGCTACAACGACATCGATCCGGATTTCGACGACGGTTTTCAGAACGGCGTCCACCCGCTCTTTTACAAGCCCGGGCAGACGCGGCCCGCCGACGACGAGTGGGGCTCGATCGGCGCCTGGGCCTGGGGCCTGAGCCGCGCCCTCGATTATTTGGAGACTGACAAAGACGTGGACGCCAAGCGGGTGGCCGTCATGGGCCATTCCCGGCTGGGCAAGACGACGCTGTGGGCGGGCGCCCGCGACACGCGCTTCGCAATGGTGATTTCCAACTGCTCCGGGGAGGGCGGTGCGGCCATCAGCCGCCGCATGTTCGGCGAAACCGTGAAGAACCTGAACACCAGTTTCCCGCACTGGTTCTGCGCCAACTACCGGCAGTTCAACGACCGGGTGGATGAGTTGCCGATGGACCAGCACATGCTGATCGCGCTGATCGCGCCGCGTCCCGTGTACGTGGCCAGCGCCGCCGAGGACCTGTGGGCGGACCCCAAAGGCGAGTTTCTTTCAGCCTTCCACGCCGGGCCGGTCTATCGCCTGTTCGGCAAGAAAGGGATTGAGAGCGACCAGATGCCGGGCATCCATCAGCCCGTCGGCGAGGCGGTCCGCTACCACGTCCGCGCGGGGAAGCACGACGTCACGGCATACGATTGGGAACAGTACATCGCCTTCGCCGACAAACACCTGAAGCGCTGAGCAGGGACGCAGATGAACGCAGATTCACGCAGATTTGATCCGCGTTTTTCTGCGTTCATCCGCGTCCCATTCCGGCCGGGTCCCCACGACGCGGTACCAGGCTACTTCCTCTGCCGGTAGCCATCCGTATAGCCGCGGCGGAAGGCGTCGCGATAGAGGCGCTTGTAGTCTTCCTTGTTGTTGAAGCTGTCGCGATAGCCGTGGTCGGCGTCCTTATAGTAGTCGTGACGATCGAGGTTGTATGACTTTCCCTGGCGGGCGTCATTGGCGCCCTTTTCACGGCCGTCGCGGTAGGCGGTGTTGCTGGCCGTTTGGGCGTAGGCCGGGCTGGCCGGCCTGCGCATGCCCCCCGGAGAGCCCGGAGAGCCCGGAGAGCCCGGAGAGCCGCCGCGCGGCCCAACGCCGGGCCGCTGTCCCCGCTCCCCAGGCCGGCCCAGGGAGCCCTCGTTGTAGCCCACCTGGTAGCCCCGCCGGAAGGCATCGCGGTACGTCTGCTTGTAGGCATTCTTGTTCCGGAAGCTGTCGCGATAGCCGTGGTCGGCGTCCTTATAGGCGTCGTGACGGTCCAGGCTGAACGACTTCGCCTGGCGGGCGTCATTGGCGCCCTTCTCGAGGCCGTCGCGATAGCCGGTGTTGCGCGCCACATCCGAATAGCCCTGCGCCAGCAACATGCCGCTGAACAGCAGAACGGATAAACAGGCCCAAATCACTTTCCTTCCCCGCTGCCTCATGGCAACCTCCTCGTGATAGTAAACGCACCAAGTATGCCTTCAGGTTTCAACAAGAACAACCGATTTAATGCCGCCGGCCGACAGCCGGTCAGCGCTTGCCGGGCGCGCTACGCCCTTCCGCCTTGTACTTCTCCAGCAGCGTCTTGAGCTTCTGCGCTACGTCCTGGCGCTCGCCGTACAGGTTTTTCCGTTCGGCCAGGTCGTCGCGCAGGTTGTACAGCTCGCCGGAGAATTTGTGCGGTTCGTAATGGCGCTCCTGCTTGAGCCACTCCGGTTCCCGGTTGTTATCGCCGGTGGGGTGGTCGATGAACAGCCAGGAGCCCTGCCGGACGGCGAACTGGCCCTGCGCGCTGTGCAATACCGTGGCTTCGCGGATGGGCCTGGCCGGCTTCCGGCCCAGCAGGGCGGGCAGAATGCTATAGCTGTCTTCGCCGGAATTGTCGGGCAGGCGCGCATGCACGATGTCGGCGCAGGTGGCCATCAGGTCCGTCAGGCAAACGATCTCGTCGCTGACCGTGCCTGGTTTGATCTTGCCCGGCCAGCGCGCCAGGAAGGGGACGCGGTGCCCGCCCTCCCACAGATCGCGTTTCACCCCGCGCAGACCGCCCATGCTGTAGTGCTGATACTCGCGCACCCGCTGATAGGCGATGTTCTCCGGCCCGTTGTCGCTGGTGACGATGACCAAGGTGTTGCCGGCGGCCCCGGCGCGCCGCACGGCATCCAGCACCTGGCCCACCGTCCAATCGACCTCGGCGACGAAGTCGCCATAATCGCCCGCGCCCGTTCGGCCCTTGAATTCCTCCCGTGGCAGCACCGGAGTGTGGGGTGCGTTCAGGGCCAGGTAGAGGAAGAAAGGTTTCCCGGATTTCTGCCTGGCCCAGCCGTCGATCCAGCCCGCCGCTTTTTCCGTCAGCCGGGACAGCACCTGCTGATGCTTGAACCCCGGAGCCAGCGGGCCCAGCCTCCAGTTTCTGGGCATCTTCGGCTCTCCCTGGGTCACCGACGTGGGCAATTCGGTGGCGCGATCGTTTTCCAGGTAGATATAGGGAGGCATGTCCAGGGAGGCGGAAATACCGTAATAGTAGTCAAAGCCCAGCGTGGTGGGGCCGCGGCCGAACGGCTTGCCGAAATCGACATTGGCCATGGCGTCTTCCACCGCTTTCCCATCGGAAGTAACCCAGTCCAGACCCAGGTGCCACTTGCCCACACAGGCGGTCGCATAGCCGTTCTGCTTCAGCAGCGAGGCCACGGTCATGCGGCCGGCCTCGATCAACGGCGGCGAGCCGCCGGCCAGCACACCGGACTTCAGCGGGCTACGCCAGCAATAGCGGCCCGTGGTCACGCCGTAGCGCGTCGGGGTGCAAACCGCCGAGGGGGAGTGCGCGTCGGTGAAGACCGCGCCCTCGGTGGCCATGCGCTCCAGGTTCGGCGTTCGGATCCTGGATTGGGCGTTTAGAAGAATCAGGTCGCCGTAACCGAGGTCGTCGGCCAGGATGAAGAGGATGTTCGGTGGCCGTTGGCCGGCGTTTCCCTGCAATGCGTGCAGGCCGCCGGTCATGGTGGCCGCCGCGCCATAAGCGAGATAGCGCAGGAATTCCGAGCGCGTCATGGGCATATCGATCAGGATTGAACCACAAAGACCCGAAGAACACAAAGGTCCACCAAGAAGAATTTCTTTGTGGTCTTCGTGCTCTTTGTGCCTTTGTGGTTCAAAAGCGCAACGTGCCGGTTTCCCTTGGCGGCCCAGATCGGTCATAATCCCTCTAAACGCTTTCAAGCCATGGACCGTCCTAAACAACGGGGGATGGTAACAGCCGGGGAAACGCTGGCCGGGGAAATACTGCCGCGCGCCGTGGAAGGCGGCCGGACACCGCCGCTGGTGTCGGCGGGCGCGACCGACTGGTTCGCCGGCCTCATCGAGCAGCATCTGCGCCGTGTGTTCGCCGTGCTCTACCGGATGGTCGGCAACAGCGCCGACGCGCAGGACTTGGCCCAAGAGGTGTTCCTGAAAGCGTTCCAGCGCCAGCAGCAGCTCCGCGACCCGGACCGGGTGCTGCCCTGGCTGCTGCGCATCGCCGCCAACGCGGCCATCGACTTCCAGCGCGCGCGCGCCGCCGAGCGCCAGGAACCCTGGGACGACACGCTGGAGCCGCAGTCCCGCGAGATTTCGCCCGAGAGCCGGCTGCTTCAGCAGGAGCGGCAGAAGCGGCTGCACCGCGCGCTGCGCCTGCTTTCCCCGAAGGAACGCGCCGCCATCGTGCTGCGCGACCTGGAAGGGCTGAGCGGGGCGGAGGTGGCCGGGGCGCTGGGCTGCTCGCGGATTACGGTCCGCGCGCACATCGCCAGCGCGCGCGTCAAGCTGCGGCGCATTTTATCGTAGGCTGTAGGTCGTGGGCTGTTGGCACTTGCTACCCACAGCCCACAGCCTAAGGGCCACAGCCTATTCAAGGGGAGCTTGTGATCTGGCACGCATCGGAATCCGACCTGGCGCTGGCGGCCAGCGGCGATCTGGCGGCATGGAGGGACCTGCTGGTCCGCCGCCACCTGCGCGGGTGCGCGGAGTGCCGGCAACTGGCCGGGGAGTACGCGGCGCTGCCGCGCGCCTTGCGCGAGCTGGCCGGCGATGCTCCAGCCACGCCGGCCTGGCTCAGCGAGCGCATCCTGGCCGGGGCGACGGCGGCGCCGGCCTTCGCCGGCGCCGCCCGGGCGCTCCGGCAAAACCCGGCCGTGGCCTTCGCCGCGATGGTCGTCTTGTTTCTGCTGGCGTTGCTGCTGCTGGGGCGCGATTCCTCCTTGCCGCCGCAGAACTATAAGGCCTCCGCCACCGCGGACGCCGTCATCGGGGAGAGCATCGGCCCGCGCGGGCGCGAACGGATGGTGGTGTACGCCGGCACGCCGGCCGGACCCGCGGTTGTCTCGGCCGGTGATTTGCAGGTCGAGATTTCGCAGGTGGATCCGACAACCGGCGCGATCACCATCACGCGCATTCGGATGGGAGATTAAGTGAGGCGAGCAGTGAGCAAAAGCAGTGCAAGGTCCGGAGTCCACATTCCGAAGTACCGTCTGCCTGACTGTGGACTTGGGGCTTGGGACTTTGGGCTGCTTCGGATCTGCGCGGCGCTTTGCATGGTGTTGCTTTTCGTTCCGCCGGGCGCCCCGGCGCAATCGGCCATCGACCCGCGCGCCTTCGTTCAAATCAACCTGCCCGCCGACGGTCCGGTCGAGTTGCTCAACGTCGATTACGGCTCCAGCCGCATCGTGCGCGGCGAGCGCGCCATGACCATGGATCTGGATGTGACGCTGACGCTGCGCAACCGTTCCGCCAAGCCCATCGATGGCCTGGCCATCGCACTGGGCTGGGGGCTGGCGCGCAGCGAGGGGCTCAACGCCGTCTCCGGAATCCGGCTGGAAGCCGGGCAGAACTATGCCCTGCCGGCCAGGATGCACGCGGAAATCGAGACGCCCCCGGCGCGCAGCCGCGCCCGCTTGGCCGATTTGCCGTCCGGCGCCCGGGTGCGCCTGGACGCGGTGCTGTTTGCCGACGGCTCCGGCTACGGTCCCGACCAGATGCGATCGCTGGGAATGCTGCGCATCAATCAGGCCGAATCGGCGCGCGACCGCCGTTTCTTCCTGGCACTGTTCCAAAGCGGCGGATTGCCTCGCCTGCTGCCGGTGCTGGAGAAGTGGGTGAATGAAGCCCACACCATTCCGGGCGCGCAGCGGGCGCTGGCCGGCGGCCCGGCCGAGCGGGCCCGCGAACAGGCCGACGCCGCCGTCTTCCGTGTCGTGCGGCTGCCCGGCGCGCCCCTGGAAATCCTCTCCGGGCGGGCGCGGTTGTCGGAAGGACGCCTGGTGGACCCCATCCTGGAAGTCCGCAACCAGGGCGGCAAGCCGATCACCGACTTTCAAGTCGGCTGGGTGTTGCGCGATCTCTCGGGGACCGAGTTTCGCGCCGCCACCACCACGGCCTCGGCGCGCAGTTCGGCATGGGCCGGCTTGCCGCTGGCGGGGGGGCAAACAATCTCGTGGAGCAACCCCACGGTGCTGGAAGTCGGCCCCAGCGGGAGCCGCGTGCTGGCCGGACGTGTTTACGTGCGCGCCGTGGAATTCGCCGACGGCCAAGTGTGGGTGCCCGATCGCGTGGCGTTGGAGTCCATGAACCTCTCTCGCGTGGCCACCACGTCGCCGGAAACCTTCCGCCTCTTCGGCCTGTATCGAGCGCAGGGCGCTGCCAGTCTGCTGGCCGACTTGCGCCGGTAGTCAAAGGGTCCAAGGTCCAAAGTCCAAAGTCGAAGGCCCCAGGCCTCGGGATGACTTTGGACCTTGGACTAAGTAATTGGGTGTGGTTTCCCCGGCTCTTGGGTGAAGGCCCCAGGGGCTCCCGCCGCTCTGCCTCGAAAACCAGTATTTCCAACGAGTTACGGAAGCGCCGTGGACTTCCTCGCTTGGCCTGTCAAGTGCTTACATTCTCGCTGTAGCGGCGGCCTCTTGGGTCCCAGATCTCAGGTCTCAAGTCTCAGGTCCGCTCTCTGCGGCCATGCTTCCGAAAATTGTGTTGCACATCGCGGACCGGGATTTGGCGCAAACGCTGGTGCGCGTGATCGCCGACGACCCCTCGCTGGCCGGCCATCCGGTCTCTTTTAGCGAGCAGGAAAACTGCTTCGATCCTCGCTGGGTCTACGTGATCGATTCGGACGCGCTTTCCTGCCCGCGCCTCAAGCAAGTGATGTGCGCGCAGAATCCGCACGTGGTGCTGATGGTCGAGCCGGGCGATGCCTCCAGCTACAACCGCGCCTGGGAGATGAAAATCCGCAAGGTCGTCGAGCGCTCCTTACCCGCCGACATCGTCCGCCTGGCATTACTGAGTGAAGTGAGGAAAGCGAGGTAGGTGGAAACCAGGCAGTAGGCAGTAAGCAGTAGGCAGTAGGCAGTGATTCTGCCCACAGCCTACAGCCCACAGCCCACAGCCTTCAGGCTCTTCCCGCGGCAATACCGTGTTTCTTGATCTTGTAGCGCAGTGTATCGCGCGTGATGCTGAGCAGGCGCGCGGCGTGGGTCTGGTTGCCGTGCGTCTTCTTCAGCGCCTGTTCGATCAGCATCTTCTCAGTTTCCTGCAGCGAGATGCCCTGGTCGGGAATGCTCTGGTGCAGCATCGAGGGGTGCGCGCCGGCCTCCCCGTCGGGTGGCAGCCGCCCGCCGCCGGCGGTGATCGACAGCGGCAGGTACTCGGCGCGAATGTACGCCGAATCTTCCAGGATCATGGCCCGCTCGATGGCGTTGCGCAACTCGCGCACGTTGCCCGGCCAGTGGTATTGCTCCAGCAGGCGGGCGGCCTCCGGCGTCAGTCCCTTGATCGGCCTGCGGAATTTTCGCCCGTAAACCTGAATGAAGAACTCGGCCATGGGCAGGATGTCTTCCCGGTGTTCGCGCAGCGGCAGCATGGTGATGGGGATGATGTTCAGGCGGTAATACAGGTCCTGGCGGAACAGGCCGTCGCGCACCGCATCGGCCAGGCTGCGGTTGGTGGCGGCGATCAGGCGCACGTCCACGGTGATGTCCTTCAGGCCGCCGATGCGCCGGAACGTCTGGTCCTCCAGCACGCGCAGCAGCTTGGCCTGCAGCACCAGCGGCAACTCCCCAATCTCATCCAGGAACAGCGTGCCGCCGTGCGCCAGCTCCAACAGCCCCTTCTTCTGCGCCTTGGCGTCGGTAAACGATCCCTTCTCGTAGCCGAACATCTCCGCCTCCAGCAGCGTCTCGGGGATGGCGGAACAGTTGATGGTCACGAACGGCCGGGCCTGGCGGGAGCTGTGGTAGTGCAGCGTCTTGGCGATCAGGTCCTTGCCCGTACCGCTTTCTCCCTCCACCAGCAGCGTAGTTGCTTCGCTGGCCGCCACCTTGCGCACGAATTCCATCAGGTCGCGCATCTTCTCCGACTCGGCGACAACCTGGATTTCCTTCTGAATGCCCAGCACCTCGGAGACGTCCTTGAAGGTCACCACCACACCTTCCATCCGGCCCTCGGGCGAGGTGAGCACCGAAGTGTTGATGACCGCCAGCAGTTCCTGCCCGCCGGCGGTGTGGATCTTGACCGTGGAGTTGGACCGCGGAGTCTGCGCCGAAAGCGTCACCGCGAAACCGCAGCCCGGGTCGCAGGAATCGCAGCGGAACACGTCCCGGCAGTACCGCCCCAGGATCTCCTCGGCCGAGTACCCTAGCATTTCCAGCGCGGCCCGGTTGGCGTTGGTGATGCGAAAATCGGAGTCGTAAGTCAGGATTCCATCCGACACGCTGTCGAGGATGGCATCGAGCGTGGTTGTCTGGCGCCAGAAGCTCGTCTCCACAGGTGCGTGCGGCAGTTGGCCTGTATTCTCGCGCTGCATGTCTTCAATTGGAATGTCGTATAGGCGTCCCAAGCTGCACCTATCAGTCTGAAAAAAAGTGTTTGGTGTCAGGTTCCAGGGGTCAGGCCGCGCCACTCACGCCGGCCTGCTCTCCCGGCATGGAGCCCTTGGCGCCTGAAATCTGCTTGTCCCACAATGAATTCCCAGCATTGGGTGACTTCCCCCATGATATCAGATTCAGGGGCTGCCGAAGAGTGACAAAAAGAAAAACGGGGTGACAGGCCTAGGGACCTGCCACCCCGGGTATGAAAGGGGTCATTATCTGCCTTCAGAATGGCAACTGCTGTGCCAAAGCCAGGCTATTCATATTTCGGCGATTGCCCGCCCGGCGGGTGCTGAGAAAAACGCACTTGTGGTGTAAACAAACGGTTTTTCCCCCAGAGGCAGACCTGAGACTTTGGATCCTGAGACCTGGGGCCTGAGACCTTGGTGCTGACACCTGTGGTACCTGCAAAACTCGACTGTCCGCCCTCAGGTCTCAGGTCTCAGGACTCAGGACTGCTTCCAGCGGCCGGGGATGGATGTCGAACAGGAAGAACAGCGGCCTTCCGCCGTGATGCGGTAGGAACGGATCAGGTAGCCGTGCCGTTCGATCAGCACCTGGCCGCAGGTGGGGCAAATGGTGTTCTCCAGGTTTCGAACCCGCCCGGGAAGATTGCCCGCGTACACGTAGCGAAGCCCGGCCTGGCGTCCAAGCTGGGCTGCCCGCGCCAGCGTGGCCGGCGGGGTGCTCTGCGTGTCCTCCATTTTGTAATCGCTGTGGAAGGCGGTCACGTGCCAGGGGATATCGGGCGAGATTCCGGCCAGGAATTCGGCGATGCGCGTCAGCTCCTCGTCGGAGTCGTTGAAGCCCGGAACGACCAGCGTGACCACTTCCAGCCAAAAGCCCATCTGGTAGATCAACCGGAGGCTGTCGAGAATGGGCTGCAGGCGCCCGCCCAGTTGCCGGTAGTGGCGGTCGTCGAAGCTCTTGAGATCGACCTTATAGAGGTCCACCCAGGGGCGAAGGTATTCGAGCACACGAGGCGTGGCGTTGCCGTTGGAGACGAATCCGGTGAGCAAGCCGGCGGCGCGCGCCTCTTTGAAAACGGCCACGGCCCATTCGGAGGTAATCAGCGGCTCGTTGTAAGTGCTGACAACCGCTTCGGCCTCCATCTCCACGGCCTCCCGCACCAGTTCCAGCGGCGTGGCGAGGCGGGCCGGAGACACGGCATGCGGATCGCGAAGCGCCTGCGACGTGACCCAGTTCTGGCAGTAGGAGCAGTGCAGGTCGCAACCCAGCATCCCGAAGCTGAACGCCACCGCGCCGGGGCGCACGTGGAAGAAAGGCTTCTTCTCGATGGGGTCGCACTGCGCGCCGGCCACGTAGCCCCAGGGTACCTGCAGCCTGCCGTCCTTGTTGAAGCGCACTTTGCACACGCCCGGCTGGCCTTCGGGAATGGGACAGCAGTGCCCGCAGGCGTAGCAGCGGATGCGGTTGCGCTCGATGGGTTCCCAGAGCTCGGGCGCGCCTTCGCGCACCTGCTGGGCCAGCATTTCAGCCAGGGTGGACATGAGGTGCCAGGGATTGCGGATTGCGGATTGCGGATTTCGGATTGCGGATTTCAAGCTTGGAATCCGCAAGCCACAATTGCTCGTCAAGGATAATTATAGCGCGCCGCTTCCGGGAATGTCGCGTTTCGGATTGCGGCTTCAGAAGTTCGAAATCCTCAATCCGCAATCCGCAATTGTTCTGCGGCCTACTCAGCGGGCTGTTCGGCAGGCGGTTCCGGGGGCGGAGGGGCCGGGAAAACCAGGTAGCCGGGATTGGGCGGATAGATTCCCGACAGCAGTTCCAGGCGCCGCCGCAGGTAGCGCGAGCCCAGTTGCCGCGGGTTGGGATCGACGTCGATATCGCAGCACAGGCCGTGCAGGTACAGCGTCAGCGTGTCCTGGATGGCCTGCAGAATGTACTCGCGCATCAGCTTGGTGTTGCGGCCGGGCAGGCGCTGCCGGCGCTGCAGCTTCAACTTGAGCTGCAGGCTCAGTTCGTCGGCCTCGCCGCGGGTTCCGCGGTTCAGCTCGTCGAACACCAGCGTGGAGAAGGCCGAGACTTCGTCCTCGCCCAGCGCCTTCGAGCCCAGCCCGGCGGCGGCCTGAAACAGCCAGTAGTGATAGTCGGCGACATCCTGCTGCTCGATGCCGAAGAACAGAAAGATCTCGTCGTGGACGTCGAAGGTGCTGCTGTTCAGCAGGCGCTCGGCGGGCGGCTTCTCGAAGGCCACAGAGTCGGTGCCCTCGTCCTCACCTTTCTCCAGGTAGGGCACCAGGATGATGCGCAGCGGGGGCAGGCGGGCGAGCAGCGACTGGGGGATGGCCTCGGCCGGCTCGCGCAGGAACTGCCGCTGCTGCTCCGCGTCGAGGGAAACGGCCTCGAAGCTGCTGATGGCGCCGGTAATCGCCGTCAGGTGGCGGCGGCATTGCCCGGCGAAAGCCTCGACGGCAATCCGCGTGATGCTGCTGCTCTCCGGTGTGTCTGCCATAGCTGTTTACTCCTCCAGATTCTACCATTACCGTGTTAGAATGCGGGCGAGAGGATGACGTAATGAAACACTTTACAAAGATACTTCGCGAACTTACTAAACAACGCGACCGAACGCGGGCTGACGCCGAGCGCCTGGATCGCGCCATTCAAGCTTTGTCAGAAGCCGCAGGCCGAGGTCGGCGACAAGGTCCGCGACGGGGCGTGAAAAAGCGCCACATGTCGGTGGCCGCACGCAAACGAATTGCAGCAGCGCAGCGCGCCAGGTGGGCCAAGGTGCGCGCGGAGAAGGCCAAAGCGCACGCCTAGCCCGGACGATTGGCGAACGGCGCGTAGCCCTTTGGAGTGCGGCCCGCCGCGGCGGGCCGCCGCTTTCATGCGGGGAAGCTTGCTTGCGCGCAAGGGGCAGTGGTTTCACACGCTCCGCCAGAGTGTGAGGACTCCTGTCGCGATCGCGGCAAGCCGCGACCCGCGTGAAGGCGCTGGCCAGCTACCGCACTCCAGAACTCGTTGTCGATAAACACGCTGTCAACAGAGCTACTCGCAGGATTCCCAAGAAGCACGCCGGACTGTGCCGTCCCGCAGGGCGGGACGGCACAGTTGTGAACGTCGAATTTTGCACGTGCCTCAACAGGCTCCTTGCTCACCCGGGTTCTCGTCCCGGCGGCCGAGTCGAGCGAGGGGCCAAGCCTGCCCGGACGATGCGCCGCTTGGTAATCAGGCGCGGCTGTGGCGGTTATCGAACAGGCCCTGGCAACAAAGCCCTCTCACTTACGCGGTTCGGACGCCGGGACGCGAGGAACGAGAAAGTCCTTGCGCGCCTGTCCCACCCTCAGAAACTTGCCCACCAGAACGGGCATCCGCAGTGGAATTACTCATAATGGCGGACCTTACGGAATCCCCTTGGGGCCAGGCAATCGGTGCGGCGAAGCCGTGGTACACTTGTTTGTAGTCGGGCCGTAGCGCAGCCTGGTAGCGCGCCTGCCTTGGGCGCAGGAAGTCCCCGGTTCAAATCCGGGCGGCCCGACCAAATCCGCCGGGACAGCGGCGAGGTGACTTCATGCCAGAGCGTGAGTTGAAGGCCTTCAAGGACTATCGCTGCATCGTGGCCGATCAGGAACTATTAGGGGGGAAGCTCGCGCTACGAGGCACGAGGTTTTCGGTGTCGTTTATCCTTTCCTGCCTGGCGGAAGGCATGACCGTGGAACAGATTGAGGAAACATACGGTTCGTTTCCCCACGAAGCCCTTCCCGAAATCATGCGCGCCGCTTCGGAAATCCTCGACGCTCCGCATGTGGCTGCTTGACGTCAACATGCCGAAGAAGGTTGTCGCCGTCCTCCGCGAGTTCCTCAATGAATTCCGTCGTGCCTGGCAACGAGACCCGATCCGCCCTTTAGCAGGGACGCTGGTGTGTTGGCCGCCTGGTTAGCGATGCTCCGAGTCATTCCGGCGATGCCGAGGCTCGACCTCCGCTCATGTCGCCGGTGCGCCGGCATCCCTGAAAATGCCATGGTTCAAAAACAGGCGATCAACGTATACTTGGTGCGGCCAGCAGGACGAAAGCGACCCCCGGGTAACGGCTCCGTGAACCCCATGCCCCGGCATGTCCGGGGAAACGCTCGCCGGCATCGGCGGTGCATCACCGTATAAGAAGGATGCCACCAGCGTGGCCGCGAAAACCGCGTCACCGCAGACATTGATTCTGAGCGATCAGAGCTGGCAGGCGAGGCTGCCGGCGCACCAGGCGCCGGCCGGCACGCCTGACCGGCAATGCAGGGCCGGGTCTCTGCGGTCCAGCGAGTGGCTGCTGCTCGGCTACTTCGTCTATGCCTCCATCTTCTCCGCCCTTTGGGGGGCGCGAGCGAGCGCCCTGGTTTGGCGGGGCGGCCTGACGTTGGCGGGGGCAGCGCTGGTCTTGCTGCTGGCCCGCGCCGAGGCTCGGACCGGCTCCAGGTTCTTCAGCATCGTGCGCGACTGGCTGCCCGCTCCCCTGGTCCTGGTCGCATACTGGGCCGTGGACTGGTTCCCGCCGCCCGCTCAGCGCCACGGATGGGAACACACCTGGATCCATCTCGACCGGCTGCTCCTGAACGGATGGGGAGGAAGGGCGGTGATCGAAAGCTGCGGATCGGTTCTGCCGTTCCTTCTCGAACTCTGCTATTCGCTGGTGTATGCCATCCCGCCGGTTTCCATCGGCATTCTTTACATTCTTGGGCGGCGCGCGCGGGTCGATCGCTTCCTCTTCACCTTGCTGCTGGGCACACTGACAACTTACATGCTGCTGCCGCACTTCCCGTCGGTCGGGCCCAGGTTGGTTTTCGCCGGGGAAGACCTGCCGGCCTTCTCCACCGTGTTCCGTTCCCTGAATCTTTGGCTTCTGGACCATTACGACATTCGCGCCAGCGTTTTCCCCAGCGGCCATGTGACGGCAGGTTTTTCGGCGGCCTTCGCCATGCTATTGGCCCTTCCGGAAAGGAAGCCGGTGGGTTGGGTTCTGGGCGCGCTGGCCACGGCGGTGGCCATCGCCACTGTTTACGGCCGGTATCATTACGCCGTGGACGGGTTGGCGGGCCTGGGGGTCAGCCTTCTGGCGTGTGCCCTGAGCGCCCGGCTGCACCCCGCGCTCCGGCCCACCGTGCCGGGCAGGAGGAGGGCATGAAGCGCACCCACGTCCGGTTCCAGTGGCGAGATCAGGCCGCGCACAGGCAGTTCCGGACCGCCGTCTCCCTCCACAGCCATACCATGCACTCCCGGGAGAGTTTCGGCTTCATCCCCCGGTATTGCGCGCGGGTGCCCATCCTGGCCTGGGAAATGCGCAGGCTGGCCAGAAAGTACCTGGAGAGACACAGGCGGGTCTTGGACTATACGCGCGGCCACTGGACACCGCCGCTGCCCGGGCCTGAAGCTTACCACCTGGAGCAGCGGCACATCGAGGAGACTCTGGGCCTGGCGGCGCTGGTGTCGCTCAGCGATCATGACAATATCGAGGCCGCCGGCCACCTGCACGCCGCGGACGGAACCCGCGGCGCGCCCGTCTCCATCGAATGGACCGTGCCGGTAGGCCCGACCTTCTTTCACGTCGGTGTGCACAACCTCCCGCCAAGCGAGGCCCGTTCCATGGTCGCGGAACTGGCTCGATACACCAGGGAGCCCGCGCCCGGTTTGCGCCAGGAACTGCTGGCCTCCCTGAGCCGTTGCCCGGACGTCCTGATGGTCCTGAACCATCCGCTGTGGGACCAGGGCGAGGTCGGCGCCCATCAGCACCGCGCCCTGCTTTCCGAATTCCTGCAGGACTGCGGCGGCTGCCTTCATGCGCTGGAGTTGAACGGGCTGCGGCCATGGCCGGAGAACCAGGCCGTCATCGACCTGGCGCGGGCCTGCGATCATCTCCTGGTTTCCGGAGGCGACCGTCACGGATGCGAGCCGAACTCGATCTTGAATCTCACCCGCGCGGCGAGCTTTCCCGAGTTCGTGTCCGAAGTGCGGGCCGGCTCGAGTGAAATCGTCTTCCTGAACCACTATCGCGAGCCGCGCCGCGTCCGGATCTTCAGAGTCCTATGCGACGTCATGGGCGACTACCCTGAGTTGCCCGGCCGGGAGCACTGGAGCGACCGCATGTACTGCCGGCTCTACTCCGGAGCCACTGTCCCGCTGTCCCAGGTGTGGAACGGCAACGTTCCCGGGGTGGTCCGGTACTTCGACCGCAGCATCCGGCTGACCCAGAACCGCGGGCTCCGGCGCATGCTCCGCCTTTGTCTTGCCGGTTCCGAGCAGGAGTTTGCGGGCCCGCGCGACGACGCAGCATTCTGACCCCCATACTGTCAGCGAAGCGGCAGCGGCACGCCGTGCTTCGAGGTCCACCCCCGAACATAGTCGGTGAACAAATACTCGATGCCGGCTTTTTCCAGCCTGGCCGGCAGCGTCTGGTTCAGCGTCCGGTACTCCTTCTCCGCGCGGGCGCAGTTTTCGTCGATGAACCGCTGGAGCAGCTTGACGGCCTCCGCCTCTTTGCCCGCTTCGATCAGCTTTCGCGCTTCGGCTTCCAGCCGCTTCTGGCGTTCGAACTCGTCGCCTTCGGTGGCGTCGAATACCTTGCGGATGGCCGGCGCCAGGGCGCTGTAGTTCAGGTCGCACAGCAGCTTCAGGCGATTGGCCAGCCACCACGGCGAATCGTTGGAATAGGTGCTGCTGCCCTCGGCGTAAGCCGCAGGAACCCTTGGGCCGTGCAGATAAAAGGGCTTGAAGAGGTTGCTGCAGGGATTCGAGAAACCAGCCCAGTACACCTGGCGCAGCAGCGCCGGGGCCTCGGCCCGCAAGTGCGCCACCATGGATGCCGCGCTGTGGTAGCCGGAACGCGCGGAGTCGTGCATGCACGGCGTGGCCCAGAAGCTTTCCGACCCGCCCCAGCGCGGCTCGGCCAGCGTTCCCTCCAGATGGCTCCGGCTGATCTTCATCATGCCGGCGGGAGTGACCTGTGCCGAGTCTTTGCGCAGGCAGGCCAGGGTCATGTTGCGCCGAATCTGCATGGCCCCGGCATCCTTGGATTCGCTTCTCCAGTAGTCGCCATAATGGCGGGCGAAGTTAAAGGTCTGCGCGGATTTGGTCCAGCCCTTTTCGACGGCGTGCTCGACCAGCCTGGGGTGCGCCTCGTCCCATTGCTTCTCGATGGAATAGATATTGGATATGGAGTAGACGCCCTCGGTGATTCGCTTGGCCACCCAGTAGCGGCCGGCGGTTTCCAGCACCCAGGCCTCTTTGGGGTCGGCGATCAGAAAGCTGTTGTGATAGTTGGCCTTGCCCCATTCGCCCGGCCGCTCACAGTCGCCGCTCTGGCCGTATTTCTCGAGCAGCGCGATGATCACGTGCATGGCTTCATAAGCCGTCTTGCCGCGCTCCAGGCCCAGGCGCAGCAGGTCCATGCCCAGCAGCCCGTCGCCCCATTGGTACGGCTCCTTGGACCACACCGCTTCGTTGCCGATGGCCACGCCGTGCTCGTTCATGCCGTGCTCGTAACCAAAGGCCCACCAGATCTTGGAGCCGATGTGCGCATAGGTTTCCGCCACCTGCGGAATCGCGATGTACGTGCATTTCACCATTTCATTCGGCGCGTGCCTGCCCCGCGCGATTTGCACCAGCGGCTGGGCTTCCATCGGCGGGCGGTCGCTGTTCTTGGCCAGCAGCACGGAATGGTCGGCGGTGGCGTTCCGCAATGCCACCCACGTATCGCAGGCGCGCGCCACACACAGGAAAGCCCCGAGCCACGCGGCCGCAAGGGTGAATCCCAATCCAAAACGCTTGGGCATGAGCATGCTCCTTCCCCCTGACCGCGTAGATTACTTCATTTCGAGTTGTGCGTGGGACTTCCGCGAGGAAGGCAGAAGGCAGAAGGCTACAGCCTACAGCCCACAGCCCACAGCCCACAGCCGCCGGGCGCCGTTCTCAATGAACCGAAAGTTTTGAGAGGCACGTACCATTGGTACTAACAAAAAAAACTTCTGTAGTCTTGCATCCTGCAGGCGGTCGACATAATCTGTTGGGCATGACGATGCTGCGGGTGGGCGCCAAGGCAGTTCGCGGGCAAGAGATTAAATGGGAAGAAAGTATCCTTCAGGCCGTTGCCTCGCAGTAAACTGCCGGCTGCAAGCACTTGAACAATAAACAGTTAGGAGTTTGGAGGGGGAAGTGATTAGAGAACCCTCAGAGTGTCACCATGCGCGCCAGTAACGAAAAGACGGGTTTGGGGCGGCAAGCAGCGGTTTGGGCCCTTTGGGCTGTTCGCTTGCTAGTCCCTGGAAGCCTTCCGGCGTGGTGCCCGGCCACCACGGCTACCGCCACGCAGACACGCTCCACCCGCTTCGTTTTTACCGGCAAGCGGTGGGTTCGGCTGGTGGTCTTTGCGTTAGGCGCCGTGCTGGCCTTTCCGGGATGTGGATTGGGCCAGGTGAATCCGAACAACAGGCTGACCAATACCGCCGACGCCACTCTGGCGGCGGCTTTGCCGTTTGGGGCCTTGACGCCAGCGCGTTCTACGACTCCTGTGGCAACCAGCGTGGCGTTTCGCCTGCGCAACAGGACAGCGGCCGGCTACCGGCTGGATGCCCAGTTGACGTCGTTCATTGTGACTCCGACGGCGCTGGCGGACGGGGGAACCACCATCGCTCGCACCGATATCGGCGTCGGCATTACGTCGATTGTGCCAGGTTCGAGTGTGTTCCTGCCACGCAACGACGTCATTACGGCCGGGTACAACTACAACCCCGGCACTGTGCCGGCGCCCAATGGCTTGACGCCGTACCGGGGCCAGGCACTCGGAACAGCCACGCTGAACGACCTGGTGGTGAGCAATAAGATTCTGGGCGGCAACCAGATTGCTACCGATGCCAAGCTGGCCACTGCGGGCAACTACCTGACGGTGACCATGGCCTTTGGCTTGTTGCCGCAATATTTCACGCCGGCTTCGTTTTCAGCCGTGCTGACGCTCACGATTTCGAACGGACCATAGGGGGGATCACGAGGATGATGACAACGCCGTGAAGCCGCAACCAAGACGCAACGCCCGACCGGGGCGAAGCCAAGGGAGCGGCTCGAAAAGGTTGTCAACAAAGCAAGACTTCGAATTTCTCGTTGTCTTAAAAAGGAGTAGATCAACATGAAACGCACGTTACTCGTTCTTGCGGTGGCAATCCTGGCCTGCGCGCCGTTTGTCGCCGCCCAAACAACCGGGACCATCTCACTCAGTGGCAACATTCCCGAGGCCTACTCGCTGACCAGCAGCGGGGGCACCCAGATCGTGGGGGCGACCGTGGCCCTCGGCGCGCTGATTCCAGTCAACGACCAGACGCTGGTAACCAACGAAACCGTGGTCGGCTACCTGCGCAGCAATCACAAGTACAAGCTGACCGCGCAGGTGGCGTCTCTAACGCGTGGGACCGGCAGCGACGACGGCGGCCTGGCCATCCAACTCTCGGACATCGGTTTCGGCATTCGTGGCCTGGTAAAGAACGGCGCCCAGGTGGTCAACCAGTTGACCCACACTGTCGTAGCCGGGTTCGATTACACCACCGCCTGGCCCACGCCGAGCGGCGGGTTGACGCCGTTTGACGGGACCACTTATAAGAACCTCGGCAACATCACCGCCGACACGCAGATCCTGGGCGGCCAGCGCATCAGCAACAAGGGCAACATCACAACCTCGGACAATGCCGTCCAGTTGACGTTCGGCTTCGCGGTGCTGCCACAGTACTTCAGCCCGGACACCGGGTTCAGCACCACGATCACGCTGACCATCGCCACCAACTGAAGTGAGGAGCCTGCGATGTGGGGCAAACAAGCGCGATTCGAAACCGCTGTTTGGTGCGCTTTCCTTGTGGGGCTGCTGAGCGTTCTGGCGCCGGGCAGCCCCGCCCAGACCGGCGGCCTGGGCCTGTTGCCGGGGCGGATGGAGGTGGAACTTCGTCCCGGAGCGGAGAGGACGGTGGCCTTTGAAATCGAGGCGCCTCCTTCCGAACAGCGGGTGAGCGGCCGGCTGTTGCTCTCGGTCACCGACTGGAGCATCAACGAGGACAGCTCGGTGGTCTACACCGATCCCGGGAGCCAGCCGAACTCCGCTTCCTCCTGGATCACCTTCAGCCCCTCGGCCGTTACCATCTCTTCGGGCCAGCGCCAACTGGTGCGCATCACCATCAAGGTCCCGGCGGATGCCCAGCCGGGCGACTACCGGACGGCGCTGTTCATCCAGGAACGGCCCCCGGCCACTGCGCCGAAGGCCGGCGAGCGCCTGATTTACCTGCGCTTCCGCTACGTCTTCACGCTCTATGTGCTGCTCCCGCCGCTCACCATGCAAGGAGAGTTTGACGGGATTCGGCTGCAGAACGACAGCCGGGGAACACAATTGATTTTCGAGATGACGAACACGGGGTCTCGGCACCTGCGCCCCCGCGTGAGCTGGTCGATCCGGGACTCCAGCCGGGCCGAGGTTCGATCGGCGAAGAACCAGGAGACAACCGTCCTGCTCCCATTCGCCCGATTGAAGGAACCCATGCTCATCGACCCCTTGCCGCCGGGCCAATATGAGGTGAGCGGGCAGACGGATTTTCAGGACGGCGGGCCGATTCAATCCATCCGACGCACGGTCGAAATCGCCGCACCGGCGGACCCGACCGGCCCGCCTGAGAGCAAGGAGAAGAAGTCTGGGGCAGCGGCTACTTAGCCAAGGAAACCACCGATGCCGGCATGCCGGAACAAAGCGAGAGCCAGAAACCTGACGGAAACGGGCGCGCTGGTGTCCGCCGGCGGGGGAGCGGTCCGCGCGGGCGCTGCCCGGTTCCTGGGCACATGCCTGAAGCTGCGGGCGCGCCCGATTCTGCTCTGCATCGTTGTGTTCTGGGGTTTGGCCATTGGGCCGGCTCAGGCCCAACTGCAGGCTCCCGCTCTCCGGGTGAACGGCAATCCCCTGGTGACTTCCCGTCCGGTGACCCAGGTCGGAAAAGAATGGCACCTCCCCCTGGTTCCCATCGCCCGCGCGCTGGGGATGGAAGTGAGCGCGGCCGCCGACGGCCAGGGGCTGCGCGTCCGCCGTGCCGACGGCGTGGAGATCACCTACGACGCGCGCACCGGGGAAATCCGGCAACGGTTCGTTCTGGTGGGCCAAGTGCCCAATTACCACCAGGTGCAGATCGTCCCCAGGCTGGACGAGATCCTGTTTCCGCTGAGCGGCGTGGCCGCCCTGCTGGGCGTCAGCGTGCAGGAGGACACGGACCGCAATCTGCTGGTCATCGAGCCGCTGGCGGCCGCCACTGCATCCCTCGGCACCGGCCCTGGCGAATCGGCCTTCCACCTGGCCTCGCTGCAGTACAACTACGGCTTGTTCCTGAACGGACCCAACTATGGGCAGCAGGCCCAATTGCGCGGCGAGGGCCTATTGGGCGGCACGCAACTGACGGGCGACCTGCTCCTCAGCCGGCTTCCGGGCCGCAGTTTTCTCGGTTTCAGACAGGGCAGCGTGTCCGCTCTGTTCTCCGGCGGGCGCCGGCTGACGTTGGGCGACCAGCCGACGTTTCTGGGTGTGGATGCGCTGCTGACCACGGTGCGCGGCGTGGGCTACGAGCGGAAACTCGGCGGGTTTGATGCTTCTCTGTATGGAGGCCGCGGCGTTGGCTCGACGCTATTGTCGGCCCAGGGCCTCTCGTTTGCGCGCTACGACACCAACCTGGCCGGGATAGGTTTCCGCCGAAGGTCCAAGAACAGGGAATTCTCTTTCGGCGGCAATATCTTCGGCGGCCCCGAGCGCAGCGGCAGCACCGCCGGTGTGGCCTATAGTCTGAGGCAGGCCAGAAACGAGTTCCGGGCGCAGGGGCTGGCCGGGTGGTTCTCGGGACTCAGCTCACGGAGCATCCTGGTCCGCAGCGATGCGGCCGCGCTGCCGCTCGGGGGAGCCGCAGCCAACGCACAGGCGGAGCACGCGAGCCCGCTCGGCGGCCTCTCGGTGCTCGACGGCCAAGGCCAGCCGATCCTGCTGACCGAGCAATACCAGCGGGCCCGGGTCCGGGGCGGGGCCCTGGGCGTCAGCGTGGCCGATACCTTCAACCCCTTCAAGCAACTGTC
>Ga0315284_10004178_pt1 | contig 20527 bp, 15 predicted proteins | sample YL17G09_16_MG_FD_203696 | JGI IMG/M metagenome (GOLD analysis project Ga0315284, IMG submission 203696) | Sediment microbial communities from Yellowstone Lake, YNP, Wyoming, USA - YL17G09_16 | ecosystem: Environmental > Aquatic > Freshwater > Lake > Sediment | place: USA: Wyoming | collected...
CTCTGCTGCGTGATCGCAACCTCCAGTGGGGCCGCGGCCAGCTATATCGAACAGCGTCTGAGCGACATCCGCCTGGGAATGACCCTCGAGCTGGCAACCACCGTGGGCGCGATATCCGGCTCGCTGGTGGCCGCAATTTTGAGCCGGGAAGCGCTGGCCATCCTCTTTGCTTTCCTCCTGACCTATGCTGGGGCCACAATGGTGCGCCGGAGCCAGGAGGCGGAAGCCGTGAAATCGGGCGGTGTCGAAACGTATCAGGTCAAAAGGCTCCCGCTCGGGCTCTGCGGCTCGGGGGCGGCAGGAGTGATTTCCGGCATGCTGGGAGTGGGTGGCGGGGTCATCAAAGTACCCCTCATGTATCTAGTGATGGGGGTGCCGTTCAAGGTGGCCACGGCCACCTCCAACTTCATGATTGGTGTGACGGCTGCGGCCAGCGCCTTCATTTACTACGCGCGCGGCGATGTGCGGCCGCTGATCACCGCTCCCACGGCGGTGGGCGTGTTTCTCGGCGCCGGGCTGGGAGCGCGCTTTCTTCAGCGCACACCAAGCCGTTGGCTGATTCTGTTGTTCTCGTTTATCGCTTTCTACTTCGCAGCCATCATGATCTGGAAGTCGCTACATGGCGGTTTTGCACAATAGGCGGGCGGCCGGTGGGCTGAGGGCGCCGCAGACGACACCGATGTTGAATGATTCTTCGGTTCACGAATACGAGGACAAGGCCCAGAAAGCCATCGCGGCAGCGCTACGTTACGGGTCATCCATCTCGACAGCGATCATGGCGCTGGCGCTCATCCTGGGCCTGCTGCGAGGAGGGGCAGACATCCTCCAGCCCGAGCCCGCGGCCCTGCCTGCAATGCTGCTCCGGCGGGCACTGCGCTTCGACCCGGCGGGCCTAGCCGAATTGGGAATCCTTCTCTTGCTGCTCACACCCGTCTTCCGCGTCCTCATCGCGGTGCTCGCCTTCGGGCTCGAGCGCGATACCAAGTATGTCCTGATTTCGCTGGGCGTGCTCGCGGTGATGGTTTTCAGTATGGGATACGCGCTTAATTGAATCACTGAATCAGCGGATCATCGAGTCATTGATGAGGAGAAGTGCGGTTTTTCTCTCAATGAATCACTGCATCACTGACTCATTCAGTCGGAGATTCTGCGGATTTTGGCTCCGACGCGGTTGAGTTTTTCTTCGATGCGCTCGTAGCCGCGGTCGATGTGGTAAACGCGATCGATGATTGTTTCGCCTTCGGCGGCGAGGCCGGCTAGGACCAGCGAGGCGCTGGCGCGAAGGTCGGAGGCCTGTACCATAGCTCCGCTGAGCGGTGTCTTGCCGCGTACCACAGCGCGCCGGCCGTTGACGGTAATATCCGCGCCCATGCGCAGGAGCTCGAAGGCATGCAAATAACGGTTCTCAAAAATCGTCTCGGTAATCACTGCTGACCCGTCGGCCTGCGTCATCAGGGCCAGGTATTGAGCCTGCATGTCGGTGGCGAACCCCGGGTATTCGTGCGTGCTCATGTCTGCAGCGCGGAGGTTCGCTGAACTTTCCACTTCCAGTTCGTGCGGCGAAGCGGAACTGACCTTGACGCCCGCCTCGGAGAGTTTGGCGATGACCGCCGTAAGGTGCGCGGGTTCGACCTTTTCCACGATGAGATGGCCGCCGGTGATCGCCGCCGCCGCGAGGAACGTTCCCACTTCGATACGGTCGGGGACAATCGTGTGGTCAGTGCCGTGTAGCCGAGCAACACCGCGCATGCGGATGGTGTCGGTTCCGGCGCCCTCGATTGCGGCCCCCATCGAGTTGAGCAGGTTCGCCAGGTCTTCGACCTCCGGCTCCCGCGCGGCGTTTTGCAATACGGTTTCTCCCTCCGCGAGGGCCGCGGCCATCATCAAGTTTTCCGTGCCGGTCACGGTGATCGTGTCGAAATAGATGGCTGCTCCGCGCAGGCCTTCCGCCCGCGCCTCGACGTAACCGTGCTCGATTTTGATGGTTGCACCCAGCGCCTCGAGTCCCTTGAGGTGGAGGTTGATGGGCCGCGCGCCGATGGCGCACCCGCCTGGCAGCGACACGCGCGCGTGCCCGAAACGCGCCACCAGCGGGCCCAGGACCAGGACGGACGCCCGCATCTGCTTCACCAGCTCGTACGGTGCGACGGGATTCAACAGCTTGCGGGCCTGAATCTCCAGCCGGTTGCCGTGCTCTTCGTGCGTGACCGAGGAGTCCACGCCCAGTTCGTCCATTAGGCTGCGCAGAGTTCCGATGTCCCGCACGCGCGGCACGTTGCGCAGAATGACCGGGTCCTCGGTCAGCAGCGCCGCCGCCATCGCCGGCAGCGCCGCATTCTTCGCGCCGCCGGCCACGACCCGCCCCTCCAACGGTTTGCCGCCGACAATAAGAAATTTGTCCATCGTTTTTAGAGTACCGGCCGCCCACGGACGTACGTTTGAGTTACGTAATGATTTCGATCGAGCACGGCCAGGTCGGCGTCGGCGCCGGGGGAGATCATGCCTTTCTGTTTTTCGGCACCCACGATGCGCGCGGGATTGAGGGTGGCGCAGGGGAGGCACTCCTTGTAGCTGAAGCCCGTGAAGCTCGCGAGGTTGCGCACCGCTGCGTCGAGGGTCAGGGTGCTCCCGGCAAGGCTTCCCTCCACGGTGCGCGAGACGCCTCCCGCCACATGGACCGTGAAATTGCCCAGGCGATAGTTGCCATCGGGCATCCCCGCACCGCTCAAGCTGTCGCTGACCAGCACCAGGTGTTCGAGCCCTTTGGCCTTCACTAGCAACCGGACAGCGGGTGGCTCAACGTGCAAGCCATCGCAGATCAGCTCCGCGCACACGCGGTCGTCGGTCAGGACGGCGCCGATAATGCCGGAATCGCGGTGCAGGAAGGGGCGCATGGCGTTGTAAACGTGCACGGCGTAAGTGGCGCCGGCGCCGATGGCGCGCTCGGCCTCTTCAAAGGTGGCGTTCGAGTGCCCGATGCCCACCCGCACGCCGCGCCCGCGCGCGAATTCGAGAACGTTCAGCGCGCCTCCCAGTTCTGGCGCTAGGGTGAGCATCCGCACGGAGCCCTCGGCGGCGTCCAGAATGCGTCCCAGCGTTTCGGTGGAAGGTTTGCGAATCTGCGACGCGGGATGCGCGCCGCGTTTCTTGATGTTCAAGAACGGTCCTTCGATGTGCAGCCCCAGCGGTTGGGCGCCCGCGATCTTTTCCGGGGCGCCGTGGGAACTCTGGGCACTCCGGATGATTTCTCCCAGTCCCCGCGCGGCGCGCAGGGTGCGTTCCAGGCTTGCGGTGACCGTGGTGGGGACGAAGGACGTGGTGCCGCGCCGCGCCAGATAGGCAGCGACGGCAGAAACGGCCTCGCCCGTGGCCTCCATCAGGTCGTGGCCCGCGGCGCCATGGATGTGCACGTCGATGAACCCGGGCACCACCAGTCGGTCCTGGTTGTCAATGACGGTGGCGTCGGCAGGAATCTTGACGCGTTCCCGAGGACCCACTTTAGCGATGTGATGCCCCTCGATCAGGATCACGCCATTTTCGATCTCCTCCGTCGGCGTGTAGATCATTCCGGCGAGAATCGCCTTGGTACCTTTCACGGAACTCTCCGTGATACCGGAAGTCTTCTTGCCCTGAGCGCGGGCCGGTTCCGGGCTAACGTCTTTTTTCTCGCTTCCCACTCGGCGCGCAAAAGGGCGGCGGTGTTCGGCGCCTTGCCGATCAGGCGCGCCGCCTCGGCCTTGGAAATCTTTCGCCAGAGCATCAAAAGCGCGGTGGGTAATTCTCGCCCGGATTCTTCCAATGTCTTAGTTGCCCGGGCGGTGCTTACGCCCGCGGCTTTGGCCAGGATGGCCGCCGCGCGCCGGCGCAACTTCTGGTTCCTGGCCTGCACGTTGATCATCCAGTTGGAAAAGACGCGGCCCCAGCGCACCATGCTCGCCGTAGAAAGCATATTGAGAACAAGCTTCTGCGCCGTGCCGGCTTTCATCCGCGTGGAGCCGGCAATCACTTCCGGTCCGACGGCGGGGACAATGGCCGCGTCCGCCAGGCGACAGAGTGGCGAGCGCGGGGTCGAGGTCAGCGCAATTGTGTTCGCACCCACCCGCCGCGCAAATCGCATCCCTCCCAGAGTATACGGCGTATGGCCGCTGGCGGATATGCCCACCAGTACATCGCCGCGATGCAATCGGAGGCGACGCAAGTCGCGCACGGCCTGCTTGGGATTGTCCTCGGAGACCTCGGTTGGGCGGAACATTGCCTCTGGCGCGCCGGCCAGGAGACCCACCACGCGGTCAGTTCCGAACGTCGGGATGCACTCGGCGGCGTCGAGCACGCCGAGCCGCCCGCTGGTGCCTGCGCCGAGGTAAATGAGCCGCCCGCCACGCGTGAGTGCGGCAACGATCAGGTCCACGGCGCGCGCAATCTGCGGCAGCGTCCTGGCGACAGCCAACGCCACCTTGCGGTCTTCTCGATTGATGATGCCAAGGATTTCTTGAGTGGACTTGGTGTCGAAGCCCGTCGAGGTGGGGAGTTCTCGTTCAGTTATTCTCACATCAGCTCGGAATACGAAAATTCTGAATGATGAATGCTGAGTTGTTAAATACCGCAAAGCCTTGCGCATCCCTCGCGGGCCATTCAGGCTCAGGGTTGGTCATTCGTGGTTCATCATTCATAATTCAGAATTTCTCTAACCCCTTCCCGATAGCGTCTCCCAACCGCGCCGCGAGAAATCCCAGTAAATGGCGTACGCGGAAATGCCGGAGATGGCCAGGAAAACGAGCCCGACTCCCGTGGATCCCAGCAGCAATTTGCCGATCCCGAACAGGGCCATGTAAACCATCAGGCAGCCGAGCAGCCAGTCCATGAGATTATACCAGCCGTCGTGCGTGGCCGGAATTTCGGGCGCTTGGGCCGCGATGTGTTTCCAGCCCAGCACGCCGGGCCGGACGCGCCGGTAAAACTCCAGAAGTTTCGAGTCGGGCTCAGGGTTGGTGGCGAAAGTTACGACCACCCAGACAACCGTGGTAACGGCTACGGTCAGCAGGATGGATTTCGCAAACACGATCGCATCGGACCCGGAAATGTGGATCACCGTGCGGAGGAGGATGGTCATGATTCCCGCGGCGCCCATAGCCGCAACCTCCGACCAGGCATTGATCCGCCACCAATACCAGCGCAGCAGGTAGACAGCGCCGGTGCCTGCACCGATTCCGAGCAGGAGTTGCCAGGCCCCGCCCACCGATCCCATCACCAACGAGACCCCCGCACCCAGCAGGGCGAGAAAAGCCGTGGCGAACTTCGACATGAACACGTAATGCTTCTCGTCCCGGCCGCGGGCCATGAAGCGGCGATAGAAATCGTTAATGATGTACGAAGATCCCCAATTCAATTGCGTGGCAATCGTGGACATGTAAGCCGCTGCAAAGGCCGCCAGCATGAAACCTCGGAACGCGCCGGGCAGGTGGTCCACCCAGACTTTGACATAGCCAACTTCCGGATCGGGAAGATTGGGGTAGAGCACCACGGAGGCCAACGCCGTCAGGATCCAGGGCCAGGGACGCAGGGCGTAGTGCGCGATGTTGAACCACAGCGTCGCCCAGAGCGAGTGCTTTTCGTCTTTGGCGCAGAAGATGCGTTGCGCTACATAGCCGCCGCCTCCCGGTTCCGCTCCGGGGTACCAGTTGGCCCACCAGCTTACGCCGATAAAGACCACGAAGGACAACAACGGCATCCAGGGCGAGTTCAGGTCGGGAACGAAGGAGAGGATGGAGCCTGAGCCGCCTTCTGCGGCGCCTCGCGCGGCGTCAATCGCCGCGAGTTTGGTTTTCATCGCTTCCATCCCGCCTGCGGCGCGGACGGCGTAATACGCCAACACGATCACCATTCCCATTTTGAGGACGAACTGAATCACATCCGTCCAGAGCACGCCCCACAGGCCGGAAATGGTGGTGTAGAAACCCGTAATGGCCATCACGACCAGGCAGATTGCCAAGGCCCAACTCTTCGGGATGCCCAGCGCAGTCATGAGGATTTTTTCCATGGCCAGGTTGACCCAGCCCACCACCAGGCAGTTCATCAGGATCCCGAAGTAGATGGAACGGAAGCCGCGCAGAAAGGCCGCGGGCTTGCCGGCGTAGCGGAGTTCTACGAGTTCGGCGTCCGTAATGATTTCGGCGCGGCGCCAGAAGCGCGCGAAGAGGAACACCGTCATCATGCCGCTGAAGAGGAAATTCCACCAAACCCAGTTACCCGCAATTCCTTGCCGGGCTACGAATCCCGTAACCGCCAGCGGCGTGTCGGCAGCGAACGTAGTGGCCACCATCGACGTCCCCGCCAGCCACCAGGTGACTTGGCGGCCGGAGACGAAAAAGTCGCTCGTACTGGCGCTCGCCTTCTTGCGGTAGTAAAGCCCAATCAGGAGATTGATCAGGAAATAGGCGGCGACAACAGCCCAATCTAGCAGTGTTAGCTTCATAGGTTAACCTGTCGGAACCATGCCATTTGCTAAAAGCTCTCGTTGACACAAGAGCGGCGGGAGTATATAGCAGGAAGCTCCTGGGGCGGAAGTCAAAAGTCGAAGGAAAGCAGTTTACAGTCGACAGTCAGCAGTTAAAAGTTGAAGGACTAAGGACTAAGGACACATGATTCGTTATAGGGTGGCGCTTGCCTGTTGGTTGATTCTCGAACTCATGATGGCGGTGTCGCGTGCAGCCGACAGTTTTGACGCGGCGCCGGAGTTGCGGGAGGAGCAGCTTGCCAACCTGGAAAGCGTGGTGCAGGAGGCGATCCAGGCGGGGAAGTGCCCGGGTGCGGTCGTCCTGGTGGGGCACGAGGGCAAAGTGGTTTACCGCCAGGGGTTCGGCGAGCGCTCGCTGGTCCCGCATCGAGCGCCCATGACCACGGACACGATATTTGATTTGGCTTCTCTCACCAAAGTCATCGCCACCACCACGGCCGTGATGCAGCTCGTCGAACAAGGCAGGATCCGTCTGCAGGACCCGGTGACCGAGTACTGGCCGGAGTTCCAGGCGAATGGTAAAGAAGCCATTACCGTGCGCGAGCTTCTCACACACTATTCTGGCCTCCGGCCGGGCCTCGACCTGAACCCGGAATGGTCAGGTTACGACACGGCCATGAGGATGATTATCGCGGAGAGCCCGGTGGCGACGCCGGGCACGCGCTTCATCTACAGCGACATCAATTTTGAAACCCTCGGCGAACTGGTCCACCGCGTTTCCGGCCAGCCGTTGGACGTCTACTGCGCAGAACACATTTTCAAGCCGCTGGGGATGAAGGATACCGGCTTCAAGCCTTCCGCCGCCCTGCAGGAGCGGATCGTGCCCACCGAGCACATGCACGGGACGGTGCTATGGGGGGAAGTCCACGATCCCACTGCCTACAACATGGGCGGCGTGGCCGGGCACGCGGGGCTTTTCTCCACCGCCGACGACCTGGCCATCTTTGCGCAGATGCTCCTGGACGGCGGCACGTCCAGCAGCGCACGGATTCTGAGCCCGCTCTCCGTCGAAAAGATGACCACGCCGCAGTCGCCGCCGGGGAAGGTCGCGGTGCGCGCGCTCGGCTGGGATATCGATTCACCTTACGCTTCGTCGCGGGGAGAATTCTTTCCCGTGGGTTCCTACGGGCACACGGGTTGGACCGGCACGTCCATCTGGATTGACCCGGTGACGAAGACTTACGTCATTCTTCTCTCCAGCCGCGTCCATCCCGATGGCCGAGGCGACGTGATTGCGCTACGCGCCCGCGTGGCGACGATTGTTGCTGCCTCCCTCGGCCTCGAAGGCGCCAGGGCCATCCTGGCCTCGCGCAGTCCCTTGACCGGCTCGACCGAGATGGCGCAAAGCTATCGCATCCAGCCGGTGCGCAACGGCAGGGTATTGACGGGAATCGACATCCTGGTGGCCGAGCACTTTGCCCCGCTGGCCGGACTGCGCGTGGGACTGATTACCAATCACACCGGCCGCGACCGCGAAGGACGCCGGACCATCGACCTTCTGCGCAAAGCACCGAACGTAAAGTTGAAGGCCATCTTCGGCCCCGAGCACGGTTTTTCCGGCACTGCGGCCGAAGGCGCGCCCGTCGCTTCAGACTTCGATCCGACAACCGGCTTGCGTGTCTACAGCCTTTACAGCGGAACCTTACGTCCCACGGAGAAGATGCTGGAGGGGTTGGATGCCCTGGTCTTCGACATCCAGGATGTGGGAGCACGCTTTTACACGTACATCACCACGCTTGGCTATGCGATGGAGGCCGCGGCGAAGAAGGGAATACTCCTCTACGTTCTCGACCGGCCGAACCCGATCAACGGCTTCTCCGTCGAAGGGCCGGTCCTCGACCCGGATTTGAAATCGTTCGTTGGCTATTTCCCCCTCCCCGTGCGGCACGGGATGACCGTGGGCGAGCTCGCCGAGATGTTCAACCACGAAAACAAGCTGGGCGTGAACCTGCACGTCGTCAAGATGCAGGGTTGGGATCGCGGCGACTGGTTCGACGAGACGGGCCTGGTGTGGGTGAATCCCTCGCCCAACCTGCGCTCTCTGACTGAAGCCATACTTTATCCGGGCGTTGCCATGGTCGAGGGCGCCAACGTCAGCGTGGGGCGCGGGACGGACACGCCGTTCGAGCTGCTGGGCGCGCCGTGGATCGACTCGCGCCGCCTGGCCGGGTACCTGAACGAGCGGCAGATTCAGGGAGTGCGCTTCGTGCCGGTGGATTTTACGCCCCGCAGCGGGCCGTTTGCGGGCCAGGTTTGTCACGGGACGAACCTCGTGCTCCTCGACCGCGAGGCGCTCAACTCTCCGGAGCTGGGCGTGGAACTCGTCGCGGCGCTCCATCATCTCTTCCCGGACGAGTTTCAACTCGACAAGACGCTACCGTTGGTCGGCGCGCGCTGGGTGCTCGATGACATCAAGAGGGGGAGGGACCCGCGGGCGATTGTGCTCCACTCCTACGAGCCGCTCGAGCCCTTCCGGCAGATGCGCGCCAAGTACCTGCTGTACCCTTGAGGCGCGGGACCGTTGCCCGCTTGTTTCTGCGCGCCCGGCGGAGTAAGATTGGGCCGTCGAGAGTGGCGATAGCTGGTCCTGAAGCGCTGTCAATGCCAACATGCCACTGAGTTCGCCTGGGGAGGATTTATGAGGTGGAAGTTCCTTCATTTTCGGCTTGCGGTCTTAGTGTTGGCAGGCTTGTCGGGAATCGGCGTGCAGAACCTCGGCGCGAAAGACAAGACTCCCCCCATCGACCCCAACGATCCAACCTTGCGCCTCTTCCAGTTGCTCGATGCGTCCCGAGGCGGGAAACTCTCGGGGTTCTTCGTCGTCGCTGACGTTTACAAAGATCCGAGCAGCCCCGATGAGGAAATGCAGCACATTCTGCGCGCGGAGTACGACAAGGACCGCGGTTATGCCAGGTTCAACATCTACGTTCGGAGTGTGGGGAAAATCGCGCCCGAGCAGATGAAAACGTACACCCCCAAGGAACTCTTCGACTTCGGGATCTCGGACCAGGAAAAATTCATGAAGACCGACCCGGGTCAATTCGGAAGGTCAGGCGACAACTACATGCGCGCTGAAGGCGACCGCCCGCTGGCCAGCGCGCCCATCACCGATGACGTGCGGAAGGCCTACGACTCGTTCGTCTCGCAGCACCTGCTGCCCGCCCTGCAGAAGAAGTAAGCCCGCCTGATTTCACTCTGCGCTTGAATTGCTGCTGGAAGTCGCCTTACCGGGCCTGCGACCAGATGCGCTCAAATTCCTCTTCAAAGCGCGCCACGCCCGCCGGGTCGGAAATAAAGACGGCGTTTTCGAAATTGTAATTGTCGGCGCTGGTCGTCCAATTGAAACTCCCCGTCACGGCGAGCCGGCCATCGAAGACCGCGAACTTGTTGTGCATGATGGAGCGGTTGCCCTTGTAACCGCGGCTCATCCGGATCGCCACGCCCTTGGACAGAAGATAGGGAATCTCCGAGTGCGGCTCGTGCGATTGGCGCTCGTCGGCCACGACACGAATCTCCACGCCTCGCCGCGCGGCGGATTCGAGCACGGCAGTGATGTCAGCATGCGTCAGGTCATAGATGGCGATGTGCAGGGTTTTCTGGGTGTGGTTGATGGCGGCGATGATGCGATCGGCGACGCGGTCGCGGTCGGAAAAATACGGTCCTTCGAAGGGCGCGGTGCCCGGCACCGCCACCGGCGCCGCCTCGCGCCGCGTTCCGGGAGAGCCACGCTTGAGGTCGGGATAGAAGCGGGCGGCGGCAACTCCCAGCAGAATCACAATCGCGCCGATGAGAGATTTGGATCGTCGCATATTGCTATAGCGCCATCCCGCTCTGCGGGAAGCGGCGATATGAACTTCAAGGTCCGGCCAGCACCAGCCGCTGATAACTCGACGGATTCTCGAGTCGAACGTGGAACGCCTGGCCGATCTTCGAAGCGAAGGCAACGCGCTCCGAGTCCTCATCGGCGACCGCCTTGCCCGGCGCCGGAAAGACTTTCTGCGCGCCAAATCCGAGACCGATTTCGTAACCCTCCGAGAACTTACCGCCGTCGAAATAGGCAACCGGAATGGCGATATCGCCTGAGAAGCCGCTGGCGGTTTTCTTCCACGCCGTTTTGATTTCTTGGCTGTAGTTGTGCGGCTGGGCGCGCGGCGGAAGATAATCTTCATCCGAGAAGATACTCGGCTCAACGCCCGCGAAGTTGCCGGGGCTGAAAAGCAGGTGGTATTCATCGCCTCCCGGGCGCGTGCTCAGGAAATTCTTGCGGAACGCGGTCTTGAGTGTCAGTGAAAAGACATCGCCGTTCTCGATCCCGCGTCCGGTAAAGGGTTGATTGATTGCAGGATCAGTCGCGTCAATTCCAACATACAGGAGGTTGTCATCCCAGCCGAGCGCCACGCGCGCGGAGAATTGCTCGGGGCCCTTCCAGAGCTTTGACCCGCTTACAATCTGCGCCGCGCTGTTCAGGGCGCGCAGCTTGCCGCTCTGCCATTTGGTGAAATCGCCATCCAGGACGACGGGCGCCTTGACCATGGCTGCCGTCAGCGTGTCGTAATCCTCACGCCACTGGAGTTTCCCGTCGGGCAGTTTCTGGAAAGCCGGGTCGTCTTTTAACTTGGCGAGGCGCTCGCGCGTTTTGGCGGGCAGTGACGACAGCTCGGCGTAGAGCTTCTGAAAGTTGCCGCGCACGCGAAGCGCCTGGAGCGCGGTTTCGAGCTGCGCAATCTGGCGTTCGATCTCGGCGACGTCGATGGCGTAGCGCCTCTCACTGAACAGCGGTGTGAACACATTCTCGTCCCACCAGTAGTCGCCGTAGATCTTCAGGATCGGCGCCAGGAGCCGCGAACCGTCTTTCCCATACTGGTCGGCCAGCGCATTATCGAGCGAACGGTGCGGGTCGTAGGCGGCTGGGTTCCAGAGATAATCGGCGACGGTGGCGAGCGCGATCAGCGAGGCGCGAAGCTGATTCATGGGATTGGAAAACATTCCGGCGGCGGCTTCCGCCAAGCGGGCATCACGGCCGCGCAGCGGGCCCAGGTGGACGCGCCAGGAGCGGCCGTCGTTGACGGGGAAGTTGTCCCAGACCAGCGGCTTGCGGCGCAGCAACTCGCCCCACTCCTTCGCCTGGGCCAGAGTGATGGCGGGCGAAGCGACCTGCGGGCCCGTCCAGACCATGGCGACGTCCGGATTCACCGCCGCGCCCAGCTCGCGGATATAGTCGCGGCTGCCCCACTCGTTGGTGTAAGTCGTGGGCGTTACGACGAGGCGGTTCTCCGCCGCTTGCGCCTTCAAATGCTCGTAGAGCCTGTTGATGACCGAGGCGTGGGCCGCGGCCAGAGTTTGGAATCGCTCGCGGTCCTGCGGGTTCTGGAGCTCCTGCGGCACGTCGTCGAGAAACAATGCAAAGCAGGGGACGCCCAGTTTTCCTACACTCGCGAGCTTTTTCGTAAGCGTGGCGAAGTCCTGCTCACTCGAGTAAGTCATCGAGAGGCCGGGGCTGATGGCGAAACAGAAGTCCACAAAGTTGGCGCGCGCCGCGGAGACCAGATCACCGAGGCGCTTCGATTGCTCCGGCGGATAGGGTTCCTGCCAGAGCTTGCGGTGGTAAGGGTCGTCTTTGGGCGCGTAGTAGTAAACGTTCATGCCGTGCTGTCCCTCGAAACGCAACATCTCGAGCCGGTCCTGATGATTCCATAGCGTGCCGTAAAAACCTTCGACGATGCCGCGCTCGGGGAAGGAAGGAAAATCCGCAAGCGTGACGACCATTCCTGCGCCGGAACGCGTCGCCGAGATTGATTTCGGTGGTGGGAATAGCGAAGTGGGAACCTCGGTGGGCGCCAGGCGGAGCAGGTCTGGAATGCGCATCAGCGCCTGATGGAATCCGGCGGGTGTGGCGGCGGTGATGCGCATGCGGTTTGGCACCGTGCCACGCGGGTAGGTGACGCTGAGGTCGTAGCCCTCGCGCGCGAGTTCGCGCCTAAGCCCTTTGCCACCCTCGCCGGTGAGGCGCCGGAGGCTTTCGAGGTAGGCGCCAAGGTCTTTCTCCTCGCGCAACTCGAGGGTGAGATCGCCGGGCCGCGTCGTGACGCGCGCTGCGTCTCGCGGGCTCGCAAAGAAGCGGATCAGGGCCTGGTCGTTTGCCGCCAGGGTCTCGACTTGCCGTTTGACGCGCGCGTCCAGATCGTGGCCGGCAATCACCATCCAGGTGTGACCGGCCCGCCGCGCGCCCTGCACAAGAGATGCCGTAGTGGCCAATACTAGACACAATAGAATTCTGATGCGCATATTATCATCCTGTAGATGTTGCGTGGCGCCGCTCCCGCTTGGCGGGGCCGGCGTTACTTCGAACCCGCCCGGGAACGTGACGTTCCGGCTCGACGAGGGCCACGGGCCGCCGGCTTCTTCGCCGCTTCGGCTGCCACGGCCCAGAACTGCGGGTCCTCGGTGCCCAGCCGCCAGGCGGCGAACCCCCCCAGACGATTTTGGCGCACAAACTCCAGCTTCTCATTATAGCTTCGATCGTCGTCGTACCAGACCGTGTGCAACTCGGGTCCCTCGTGGAACTCAAACCACGGCGCGCGCCAGCGGCTGTCCCACTGCACCTCGACTCCGGGGCGGGCGAGCAGCGGGCTGATGTCACCGTAGGTCATGGAGCGCGAGAGCGTCCCGGAAGCGGTCGCGACCCACTCGCGGCCGTAGAAGGGAATCCCCAGTAGCAACTTCTGGCGAGGGACGCGCCGCGCGGCGTAATCAACGGCGGCTTGCATCCAGGCATGACCCGCCACGGGACCCGGCGGCGTGCCGCTGGAATGATGGTCGTACGTCATGAGGACCATGAAGTCCACGGCGCGGCCGATGGCGCGGAAGTCGAACGGGGCGCCCCATTCGCCCGTCCGGAACTCCGCCGCGCGCGTGTCGGGATAGGCATCGGAAAAGCGCGGCACCACGGCGATGCTCAGCAGGCGCCCGTCGCGGTGCAGGCGCGCCGCGGCGCGCTGGACAAATTTCGTGTAGAGCGCCTTGTCGGCGGGGTCGATGTACTCGAGGTCGAGCTGCCAGCCAACGAAATCTTCGCGCCCCGCCAGGTAAGCCAAATAACTGACCGCGCGCTCCTGTGCCTTGGGATCGCGCAGCAAGGCACTGGCAATCGAGCGGTCAAAGCCCGGGTTGACCACCAGCGGCATGATGGGCAGGCCCGCGCGGCGCGCCGTCTCCGCCACTGGGGCCGGGACTTCGCCGCGCACCACGCCGTCGGCTTCCACCTTGAAGCACTGCGGGCCGAGCACGGTCATCTCGGGCGCGTGCTCGTCTAGCGACTTCAAGCCGAGAGAATCGTCGAAGTAGTAGTACATCGCCTGCGGCCGCGCGTTCATCACGCGCTGCCGCGCTTGCGCGAGCGCGGTTGCTTCCTTGCTTTTGGCGGGCGCCGGCGCGCGAGCCTTCTCCGCCGCAATGACGAAGCCGGTCGCAGCGAATATCGCCACCAAAACGGACGCGAGTCGGGCGATATGATTCAGGCGGAAGAACGTCGTCGCCATAGGTTCCAGAGGAGATAGGCCGGAACTCCGCTTCCCATCAACGCCAGGCCCCACAGGGAATCGGCGCGCTGTTCGAGAAAGGTGTTCACGAGCAGCGCTGCTGACAGGATAACAAAAATCGCGGGAACGAGGGGATATCCCCAGGTTCGATACGGGCGCGCGAGCGCGGGCTCGCGCCGGCGCAAAATGAAGATCCCCGCGGTGACCAGCATGTAGAAAAGAAATTCGGCGAAGATCACCTTGGTGTAGAGCCCCTGATACTGGCCGGTGAGGGCGAGGAGCCCGGCGATCACCGCCTGGGCCGTGATGGCCAACGCCGGCGTCCGAAAGCGCGGATGGATTCCAGCCAGCGCCCGCGGGAAGAGGCCGTCGCGCGCCTGCGCGTAAGGGATGCGCGAGCCGGCGAGGATCGAGCCGTTCAGCGTGGCAAAAGCGGAAATCATCACCCCCACGGCCACGAAGGCTCCGCCCGCGCCGCCCAGGAATCGGCGGGCCGCGTCTGCGGCCACCGTACCGGTGGCGGCGACTTCGGCCGGCGCGAGCACGTAAAAGTACGCGATGTTCACCAGGATGTAAACAACGCCCACCAGCAATGAGCCGGCAATCAGCGCGCGCGGCATGTTGCGCTGCGGGTTTTCGACCTCGCCCGCTACCATGCTCAGGTTGTTCCAGCCGTCGTAGGCCCACAGCGCCGAGACCGTCGCCAGGCCGAAGGCGGAGAGGAAACTCATCGGCGCGCCGGAGGTGAACGAGCCCGCGAAGTGCGCGAACGAGCCCTGGCCGAGCGTGAGGCCCAGCACGATCAGCAGCGCCAGAACGACCAGCTTCGAGGCGGTGAAAACCATTTGCACCGCTCCACTGCGCCGCACGCCCAGGACGTTCAGCGTCGAGAGCAACACGATCATCACTGCCGCGCCAAGCTGCAGACCGGTCAAGCGAAGCGTTAGGCCACTGGCGAGCGGCGCCTGCCACAACACTTCCTTCATGCCTGGAAAGAAATAACTCAGGTAAATATTAAACCCCGTGGCGATGGCGGCGATGGAGCCGGTCTTGGCGACGAAGAACTGCGTCCAGCCATAAAGAAAGCCCATCAGAGGTCCGTAGGCGCGGTGGAGATACACGTACTCGCCGCCCGCCTCCGGAAGTGCCGCGCCCAGTTCGGCATAACCCAGCGCGCCGAAGAGGCTCAGCACGCCCGCGAATGCCCACACCATGACGACGCGCCACGGCGTGCCCATCTGCTGGAGCATGATGCTGGGCACGACAAAAATCGCCGTCCCGATCATCGTCCCGGCCACGACCGACGTCGCGCCGTAAAGCCCCAGGCCCTTAATCAGTTCCGTGCGTTCAGTCACCGGCCACTCTCCGACTTGGGTTTCGGAGTCGAGGAATGCTGAATTCTGAGTTATGAATTATGTGACAAGCGCCTGCTAGTTTTAATGATTCATCATTCATAATTCAGAATTCATCATTTCGCGACCTCACGGTCCAGTCCGTTTAGCCGCTGGTCCGATCGAACTCACAGTCAAGCCGATGATGAAGGTCGCGCACGTTCCAATCGCCGCGTACCACGTCCAGGCGACGGAGGTCGTTCCCATCACCGCGAGCAGCGTCGCCAGCCCGGCCAGCGCGCCGATCGCCGTGGCGAGTCCCGTGGCGCGCTTGGTGAGCACGCCGAGGAGAAAGATCCCCAGCATGCTTCCGTAGGGCACGGAAGCGATGGTCAGCGCCAGCTCAAGCACGCTGCGATGCATCTGCTGGGCGAGGAAGGCGATGAGGATGAGCACGCCTCCCCAAACCAGCGTCAAGAGGCGCGAAACGCGCAGGTAATGGTTTTCGTCCGCGCCTGGGCGCACGAAGGGCTTGTAGAAATCCATCACCGAACTCGAGGCCAGGGAATTGAATGCTGCACTCAGATTGGCCATCGCCGCAGCCAGAATTGCCGCCACCACCAGCCCCGCCAGCCCCACGGGGAGTTGTGTCACGACGAAAGTGGGAAAAACCTGGTCGGCGCGGGTGAATTCCGTCGCGGGCGGGAAGCGGTGGTAGAAGGCAAAGAGCACGGCGCCCGCAATCAAGAACAGGCTGAACTGGAAAAACACTATCACGCCGCTGGCGATGACCGCCACCTGGCTCTGCCGCATGGTCCGCGCGGCCAGCAGGCGCTGCACGATCAATTGATCGGTGCCATGGCTGGCGGTGGAGAGAAACGCACCGCCAATCAGTCCCGACCAGAAAAGATAAGGTTGATGCCAGTTGAAAGCAAAGTTGAACACCGCGAGCTTGTCGCCGTGGGCCGCCGCCATGGCGCTGACTTCAGTCCAGCCGGCCGGCAGAGCTTGGAGCGCCAGCACCACGGCCAGCGCGGTCCCGGAAAGATAGATGGCCAGTTGGATGACGTCCGTCCAAATCACCGCCGTCAGCCCACCGCGATAAGTGTAAAACAGCGTAAGCGCGGTAATGATGACGACAGCGGGCAACACGCCGGTCTTGAAGATGACTTCGATGACGATGGAAATAGCGAAAATGCGCACACCTTCGGCCAGCGCACGCGTCACGAGGAATAATCCCGCGGTCAGAATCTTCAGCCCGCGCCCGAAGCGTTGCTCGATGAGCTGATAGGCGGTGTAGAGCTCGCCCGCAAAGTAGCGGGGGATCAGCACCAGCGCGACCACCACACGCGCCACGAGGTAGCCGAAGACCAGTTGCAGGAACCCCAGGTTCGACTGGAACGCGATGCCCGGCGTGCTGATGATGGTGAGAATGCTGGTCTCGGCCGAGACGACAGAAAACGCAATGGCCCACCAGGGGAGGCGGCGCCCGCCCAGGAAATAATCGCGTAGCGTGCGCTGGCTTTTTCCGAAACGCGCGCCAAAAAGGGTGATGGCAATTAGGTAGGTCACCACCACTCCGAGGTCAATCCAGCCAAAAGCCACGCGCGCTCCTTAGCGGTTAGCCATCAGCTCTCAGCTCTCAGCAGGCGTCCCTTCACGCCTCCGGTTTTGCTGACTGCTAATGGCTGAGGGCTGACGGCTAACTCGCGGCGAGTCTAGCGGAGGGTTACGGGGTAGTCAAGAAACCTGCGGAAGGCAGAGTGGATTAATTGGCGCTTGTGGATCAACTGCCGGGCGGTCTCTTGCTGAGGCGCTCCGCGCAATGGGCGATGATATATTTGCGCACCTGTTCGGGCATGCGGCGATCGAGGCAGATTTCACGGAGGTCGGGCACAGTCATGTCGGGGATAAACGCTAGGACTTGTTGAAAAGGCGTGCGACGATTGCGAATCATGGCCAGTCGCAGATAATAGCGATGCGACCATTTCTCATGGTTCGCGATGGTTTCCACGACGGCCTCGGGGAGCGAATCGAGCGCCAGAACTTTCGTCAGGTGAGCCTCGGTGAGGAAGGGATTGTTCAATGCCGCGAGGAGCAATTCGCGGTCCTCGGTGGCCAGCAATCCGGCGGCGACGCGTCCCGAGCAACGCCGCGCCAGGGTGATTTTCTCGCCGCGGGGAATGGTCTCCACTTTCTTGAGAATGGTCTCTTCGGCCACCATCTTCACATCGGTGGGGACGGCGGGCGTTTGGCTGACACGTACCAGGTCGAAGAGGTAGAGGAATTTCAAGATGGGCAGGGAAACCAGGCGCGGGGTGCGGGGATGGCGTGCCAGCGCCAGTTTGACACCGTAATTGCGCGCCGCTTCCTTGTGCACGGCGATCTCGCGCAGAACTTCCGCCGGCAGGTCTTTGCGGTCGAGCAGGCGCAAGAGTTCACGTTCCTGAAGGTTGGGATTGCGCGCCAGCGCGACGAGCACCTCCTTGGCCGTCTCCTTGAAAAACGGCTCGAGCTGGTGACGCGGCGCCGCGGCGGCCTTTTCGGCGCGCTCCGCCAGCCGGTCGGGAGAATCCTGATTGGCCATCGTAGCTTGATTGTAGACATGGCATCACGCTCGCCGCAAGCGGCGGTCCGCCGCGGTGCGATGCCTGGCCACGGCGCGGGTGTTTTGCGCATCCAACCGAGTGTGCCGGATGCCGGGGTGTCTCCTCGGCGTGGGAGCAGGGGGCAAGTGTCTGCCGGAGGCGGACGGTGCTTTACCCTGCGCGACCGCCATGAGGTAAAGGGAGCCGGGGTTAATGACCGCGGTCAAATCTTACGCCGGAACCCGTTCCCAGAGGGGTGCGAAATGGCTTTTTTGAAGATGGGCAACAGATTTTGCTTGAAAAATCTTGCAAGTCCTGATATCTGGAGTGCGGCATCTGAGCAGTGGGTCGCCGGCGCTAGGAGTATCCAGTCGAGGGAAGGCACCTGCGGCAGCCGGTCGAGATGGCTCCCAAATTCGAAGAATCACACCCTATAGACTTGAGGTAGTCGTGCAATGAGCATGAAGAAAACAACTGCGTTTTTGACCTTAACCATCCTGGCGAGCATGGCCTTCCTCGGTTCCCTCACGGGGAATCGAAGCCTGGGACTCGGGCCTGCGCCGGCCTGGGCGGCGCCCCAGCAGCCGGCGGATGGGCAGAAGCCGACGACGTGGAGCGGCCGCGAGGAGTACGACGTCTATACGGCCATGGCGAATGAAAAGGATCCCACCAAGAAGCTCTCGCTGGCGGAGGCTTTCTTGCAGAAGTACCCCAACTCGTTCGTTCGCGACACCGTCTACGTCACCATGATGCAGGCTTACCAGCAGTTGGGGGATGGGAACAAAGCGCTGGAAATCGGGCGCCGGGCTCTCACCGCCAATCCCGATAACCTCGACGCGCTTACGCTAAGCGCCTATATGTTTCCGTTCGTATTCAAGGGGGATGACCCCGAGGCGGCCACGAAACTCTCGAACATCGAGAACGATTCCAAGCACGCGCTGGACCTGGTGCAGAAGATGCAGAAGCCGGCCAACGTAAGTGACGAGCAGTTCAACCAGGGCGTCAAGGCGCGTCGCGCGCTCTTCAACGGCATGCTGGGATTTACAGCGTTGCAGAGGAAAGATTATGCCGCCGCCATCGCGTCGTTCAAGGCGTCCGCAGAGGACAACCCCGCGGACGTTTACACTTTCTACCGTTTGGGCATCGCCTACATTTCCACCGACCCGCGCGACTACAACAACGCCATCTGGAGCCTGGCGCGGTCAGCGTCGCTGGCCAAGGCCGGCGACAATCCTGCCGGGGCGGAGATCGAACGCTATCTGAAACAGGTCTACATCAATTACCACGGAAACGACCAGGGCTTGGCCGACGTTCTCACCCAGGCGGCCACCTCACCCCTGCCGCCGGAAGGCTTCAAGGTGGCCCAGATGGAGACGCCGAAGAACACGGGTAACGCCAGCATCGACGCCTACAACCAGACGTTCTTCCAACTCAAGCTGGGCGGCGAGCGCGCCCAGAAGCTCTGGGACGGCTTGAAGGGCCAGCAGTTCGGCGTGGGCGGGTTCGTCGAGAGCGTGGAGAAGGGATCGGATGCCGGGACCTACCTGGTGCGAATCGATATCCTGGATCAGTCCAAGAGCGCCGGCGGGGTGTACGACGTCGAGTTGCAGGATACCACCCAGCCCAACGTGAAAAACTTGAGCAAAGGCGACGCGGTGCATTTCCAGGGGATGATCGCTTCCTACGCGGCGGCCCCCAACCTGGTCATCACGCTGGACAACGGGAAGATCAACGACGACGAGATTCCCGACCAGCCCAAGGCCCAGGCGAAGCCCAAGCCGACGGCCAAGCCGAAGGCCGCTCCGACACGAAAACCCGCGCCGCGCAAGAAGCCGGCATGAACGTCGGGTTGCTTCTGTTTCGTGTAAATTATAAGTAAGGATTATGTATTTAATAATCGGCCGCGAGGTTGACCCCTTGCGGCCTTTGCTTTTTTCGTGAGTTCTAACGGCTGGCGCGCTTGCGGCGGCGGGGCCGGTGGTCGAGTCCCAGGTCCTCGATCTTGCGGCTGAGGGTATTGCGGTGCATGCCCAGGGTCTTGGCGGCCTTCGACTGGTTGCCGTTGGCCTTCTCCAGGACCTTGCGGATGAAGCGCTTTTCGAACTCGCTCACGGCATCGTCGTAGCCGATGTCGTCCTGGACCATCTGGGTGATGAGAGCGTCGAGTTTTTCTTTCACGGCTAAACTCCGAGTCGCGGGATTTCCCGGATGTCCGCGACTAATTCCCCGTCGCCTTCTTATCCGTCTGAATGAGCGCCTGGCGGAATCGCCCGTAGCCGGCCTGGAATTCCGCCTTCAGGTTGGCCGGCATCACCAGGACGATCACGCGCGCGCCCGCGCTGACGTAAGGCGCGAGCAGTGAGCGCTGCACGGCTTCCGGCTTGATGTTGAACGCCAGCAGCGCCATGAGCAGAATCGAGTCCACCACCCCGCCTCGCACCAGCCCGAAGATGCCGCCCAGGAAACGGTCGAACCACTGCAAACCCGCCGTTTTGATCAGCCGCTTCGCCAGCAGCGAGACGAGCGCGCCCGCCAGGAGCGTTCCCGCAAACAGCG
>Ga0315284_10004179_pt1 | contig 20516 bp, 25 predicted proteins | sample YL17G09_16_MG_FD_203696 | JGI IMG/M metagenome (GOLD analysis project Ga0315284, IMG submission 203696) | Sediment microbial communities from Yellowstone Lake, YNP, Wyoming, USA - YL17G09_16 | ecosystem: Environmental > Aquatic > Freshwater > Lake > Sediment | place: USA: Wyoming | collected...
GAATCGAGAATGGATAGCGCGATTCTTTTTGGTGACATCATTTGTGAAATAAGCATGTCTTAATTATTTTACCGCCTCGTACTCATCAAGCCTTTTGACTATGTCAGCTTCGGTACCAATAAAGGCTACCCAGCCAACCGGTAGCTCTATCAAATAGCCAGGTTTCTGCTTGGCTACCCTTCCAAAATCAGCACCTATTGCGAAAGCATCCTGCCGACGCTCCTGTTTTGCCACAAAAGAATCTGACACCATAATAAGTTTGTCAACAGAAAAATCTTTAATTTTGTTCTTTATATTTCCAGAGTGCTTAAGCTCCTGCACTCTGGGCAGTGTCGCCTCAATTATTTTAGATAGGGCAACAAGTAGTTGTCTCATAGGGTTTATTCCTTATTATCAGAATGATTGGTAGTCACAGCCTTTTGCTAAGCCACGACATAATCGTAGCTACCAGCACGCCGCCCAAAAATGGTGTTAACATTGATTTTATTTGGTTGAGTATTTCGTCAATCGGCGATAACTCGTGTATGCCTTTCAGGTTCCATGACTCAAGAAGGCTGGTGATCGAAGAAGATTCTATCTTATCAGTAAGTAGGTCTTTATACATTATGGTATTTGACGACACGTCTATTACCCGGTACCGCTCCTTACGAAGCGGGTTACCAAAAATCCTATCTTTTCTTATGTTGTAACGGTTAAGCGGTTGAACCCTTACTGCGTTAACAATGTGAAGAAGTTCCGGACCAGTTTCTTCGACTATGGCGTTGAGGACAGCCGGAGAAGCCATGGCCATTGTCCACTCTGCTCTTAGCCGATCAAAGTGCACTTTTTGCATATAAGGGAACCTCGTCAAACAATTCGTCAGCCAATTTGTCTTTTACGCCTTCTTCGCAGCTAAGGGACACGAAATAATCTCTATTGGACTGGCTAATACCGACAGGAGCATCACCAATTGGTATCGGTGGCACTGTTCCGAAAAAGTCGTCGTACAAGATCTGGGTTAGACTACCTACTGTCTCGCTGACTACTTTACTATCGGAGTTAGATGCCAACGACTGCAGAGTTGATGTGTCCAATTCGCTAATAAAAGCAATAACAGCATCGGAAAAAGAGTCCGAGGTTATAACCTGTTCGGTCACTTCTTTTTGCCCAGCCGAGTAGGCAGTAGCATAAACCTGGCTAAGCCACTTCTGGTCTGCTTTCGTGATTGGCGTGCTGCCAATAGCCTGCTTCTGAACCGAGGCTAAGCTGGCCCAAACGTCATTTTTCCTAGCCCTTACCTGGATCGGCTTGGTTACCAGTTTGGCTTCGTCCAACAGATGATTGGCTACCGCTTTGGCCTTTGGTCTGGCCCAGCCTAGAAGCCCACTCCACACAGAGGCCTCAAATACGGTTTGCAACTTCTGATTTATGGCATCGTGCAGCGGTTCTAAGTCTTCCGCTTTCACTTCTGCAGTAGTCAATACTGGGGCCTTGGGATAGTCTAAGTCCCAAAAATACGATAACACTGGCTTAATATAAATTTCTGACAGTTCACCGTTGGCAAAGGCTGTAAGTTCATTGGTGCTCCATGGTGCCATAAACGAGACCAACCGGTCATGAAACTGCTGTTTTACTTCGCCGCTAGCTATGATAGCTTCGGCCTTTGCTAATCCTTCTTTTTCCGCCTGGTGCTCTTTGCCTGTTATCCAGTTGTACTGCTTATACGTGATTTCCGACTCGCCATTAATGTTGCTCATAGTTCAACTCCGTCAACCAAAACAGCATTGTCCACTCGCGACACAGTAACCGTTTTACCAAAAATAGCTGTTAGATATTTTGACGTGGTAGCCGGACCAGTTAGTCTTGCCATTGTCGCCATTGCTTCTCTTCCCGGCGTGTCTATGAAGCTAGCGGCTGCCACGCCCTTCAGAGCGTCTTTACCGGCCTTCTCCTCGATAGACTTGGCGAAAAGAGCCTCGTCCACCACTCCTTCCCACGCGTATTGCTCATACCTGAAAGTTATTTGGTCGCCTTCCCAATAATTCCTTACTTTGTTTTCAAGTTCTTCTATTACTTCGGCTGATATTCCTTCGGACAGGGTGCCATATAAGTCATCTGTCGGCTTTTTGTTACATTTGCCAGCAAAACCTCTAAGGGTTTGCACCGGTTGGCCGACTGGCACTATCAATAAGGAGTTTTCTGCTCTAGAGTTGGTAGAGGTAGGCGTGGGGTAAGTAGCCGACCACAGCAGTTTTTCTTGCTCGCCAATATCCAAAATGGCTGATGCTGCAGCCAATAGCTGCTTTAGGTATGGTGACGCCGTTGTTCCCAGCCTTAGCATGCTAACCAGGCTTTTGTTTTCATTCAGTAATTTTCGGCCAAATTCTGGGTCCTCGGTGTAATAAACATAAGCCCCTACCTCTACGTCCTTGACAAATTCTAGGAGCCTAGTCGCTTGCTCGTCCTTAGACCTGTACAAGTATGATCGCAAGGTGGTGGAGTTTACTCCACCTTTTCCTGGTGTTAATAGTTTTATTGGCATATAACTAAGCTCCTGTGTTAGATATTCTTATTTAATATAGCCGCAAGAAAGTTGGCTGGCAGTTAAGATCTTTGCAAATGTTCCACTCTGGCCGCTGCTTTCTTAGTTAGCCAGGGTTGCTCTTCGTCTGGAATCCCTAGTAGAGACATCACTTCGCCTATCGGATAAACCGTTGTTGCTGCAGCAACTGCGTCAATATACTCGCACCTAAATTCGCGTTCTATGTTGAATTGCCAAGAAGGTTTATCACTTTTGCATAGTTTTGTGCACCAGCCAAATTTTTCCCACTCGATAGTTAGCTCTTGTGGCAGGGTGTTTAGGGCTAATTCTTCATGAATAGAGATCTCGCAGTTTACACAATGTCCATACAAATATCTAAACCTGGTGACATGAAACCTTTCCACCTTCTCCTTGATAATAGTTTTTCGCAGCTTGGCGACGGAGTGCGATACTAAACTATTTATCTCAGAGGTGGGCTTACCCATCAGTACCGAAATCTCACTTGGTGTCAGTTTACCATTTTTTGAGTCGTTGAGGTAGCCAACTAGACAGTTTTTGTACTTGGATGATACCCCTATCAAATCGGTGGACTCTTTGGCCCCACTAGGGCCACGTAGGTGAAACGCACATCCAGTAAGGCTACATGGCTTAGCTAGCGGGAAGCTGTGCAAAGGGCACCGGTTTTCCGTGCTTGGTATTTTGCCATGAATAATGCCTAGATTACCAGAGTTCTTTAAAATTTTGATGGTATCTAACCTGTCCAGCTCTGACAGAAGATGCCAGTTAACAAAAAATTTGTTGATGTCAGTAACAGTATTGAGATTAAGCGGCAGCTTATGGTTTGGCATATAGCATTAACCCGTGTTATTAGCGTTATTATTTTTTTATCGGTAAGGTTATAGTGACGCTATGCAATAGCCCATCAGTCAAGGCAAAAGGCGCATATGAAAAACTCTTGTTTTGTTACGTCCATTTTACTAGTGTCTAAGTGTCTATTTGCGGACGTGCTGGTGGACCCATTAGTAAGCTACACCTCATTGGGACCAACCGTGTGCTTCTCAGAAGTTAGTTATGAGAGTGAGGACGACAATGAGTTCTCAGTGAAAAGAGACACACTTGGGCTTAATGCACAAATTACTTCATTAGCCGTAACAGTGTTGCTTCAGGCTGGATACATTACTGATTCTGAATTTAGGGATTCATATTTAGACAATGGCAGCGGGTATTCGGTGGGTTTGGGGTTAGCAGTGGCCGCTTACCGGTCCTCCCGAACCACGCTATCTATTTACGCATTGCTTGACCGTACCGATGAAGAGTATGAGATTTATAGGCATCGTACAATTGACGTGTATGTTACTGACGTTCACACAGGAGCGCAGCTACTGTACATGGTGGCTCCTAATATAGGAATACTTGGCGGTGTTGCCTTTGTGCCATATAGTAATGGCTCACTCGACTATAAGGGTAGGGAATTAGAGATTAAAAGGAAAGATAGGCTTAATCTGCAAATCGGCATGGAATTTGTATTTCCATCTGTAACTATTAAGCCAGAGCTTACTTTCCAGCGTGATAACACAATCACTATTGTTGCTGCTTTCAAGTTGTAAACAGGATACTATAATGTCATTACCGCACGCATACGCCGCCGTTATAGACTTTGAGACTACTGGCCTGGATACCGAAAACGACCAACCGCTAGAATTTGCTGCTTTGGTGTTTGACCCGATTGAAAACTTGTATATAAAGACTTTCGAGGTTTCTTCACTTCTGGGTACGGTGTGGTACCAAAAGAGAAGAGAGCTGAGATCGAAAAACTGACTGGGATCATACCAGATTTTCCAGTTATATTTGGTGACCAATGTGACCAGTTTAAATCGTTCGTTAGCCACGTTGGCGTAACAATAACGCACCTCATTGCTCACAATGCACCTTTTGACCGCGCTTTCTTTGACAGGGAGTGCCTTCGCCTTTGCGGCAAAATTCCAGAGGTTACATGGATAGATACTACTTGTGACGTCGAGTTTAGGGATGGCATTCAGTCGAAAAGCCTCAAGTATTTGGCGGCTGACCACGGCATACTTAGCCATTCTGCCCATCGGGCCTTTGCTGATTGCCAGACGCTCTTCCAGATCGTTAAGCAATACGACTTCCAGGAGATACTGGCCTACGCCGCCGTGCCGACTGTGGAACTAATCGCTGCGGTGAGCTTCCATGATAAAGACAAGGCCAAGGAAAAGGGCTTCAGGTGGGACGACAAGAGAAAAGTGTGGTTTATGAAGCGAAAGAAGACCTATACCGATGTGGCTGAGCTTGGATATGACTTTCCTGTGAAAGAGTGAGGCTAGCCGTAGCCACCTAAAAGGTTCAGGAGGTAATCTATGTCAATGCTAACTAATGCAGAGTTTTCCGCATCAATTAGCCATCTTGGATGGGAGTTGGTTGGTGAATACGCTGGCAAGGCGCACAAAGTGTCTGTTAGGTGTGTTGGGTGTGGCCGCCTCAGGACTTCCAAAGCGTCCAATATTTCAGGAGGGTGCAAAGATTGCATAATTAGAACTGGCAGAGAGGCACTTGGGGACAGCATACTAAAGGAAGCACTCAGTGAAGGTTATAAACTTGAGATTGTTCCGGTTGAAGGGAAAAAGTTTAACAACTTTCGTTTAGTGGGGACCTGCCCAAATAATCATAACATTAACATGATTATTAACAACTGGATTTTTCGTAAACAAAGGTGTTCAGCTTGTTGTGGCAACCGGAAATTGACTCTTGAAGTAATTTCGTTAGGGTTAGCAAAAGAAAGCTACTCCGTCAAAGACGGGCAAGTGTACGACTACAATTCTGGTTTTTTGCAATTCATCTGTGACCGTGGACATGAATATACCTCTTCATGGTCAAAGTGGGACGATGGTATCAGATGTTCGGTTTGTAACGGAGGACTGCCGCTAACGCAAGAGCAGGCTATTGAGAGAATAGAGGCAAAAGGCATTTTCAGGTACGTTGGCGGTGTGCATGAATCTAATAAGTCGTATTTTAACGTGACGTGTGTGGCTAATAACCACAGCCTAACCGTTAGATTTGACGGCCTGGCCTACGAAGACAGAGAATGCGCCACCTGTTCTAAGGCCAAGGGAAGAAGTAAGGCAGAAGTAGAGATTGAAGAATGGTTAGTTGGCCTCGGCTACAACGTGGTTGTTTCGGATCGCGAACAAGTCCAACCGCTTGAGCTTGACATTTACTTACCGGACCAAAAGCTGGCCATTGAATACTGTGGTCTTTATTACCATTCGGTTTTGTTTAAGGACTGGAAATACCACCAAGGCAAATATGCGGCTTGCCAAGACAAGGGAATAAGGCTCATTACCATTTTTGAAGATGAGTGGGCCAGGAAAAAGGAGCAGCTAAAGGGACTGATTAGGTCTAAGCTAAGAGTCGGTAGGAACCGAGTCCAAGCCCGCAAATGTGAAATAACAAAAATTTACGACACATCGGTAGCTAACAACTTTGTTGATAGGTGGCACGTTCAAGGTAGCTCCAAGCAGACAGCGCACAGTTGGGGAGCTTGGCATAGTGGCGATCTTATTGGCGTTGTTTGTCTGTCTAGGCACCATCGTAATACTGGCGAATGGGTGATAAACAGGCTAGCGTTTCATCCCGACTACGTTTCTCCAGGATTGTTCCAGCGCATGCTGTCCAAAGTGGTCGAGCATTGCCAAGGAAACCAAATCAAGACCTTAGTAACATTTTCTGATTGTCGTTTTTCCAGCGGAGCCCTATACGAAAGAAGTGGGTTTAGGATTGACGGAAAGATAAGACCTGATTATTCGTACACTAGGGGATTGGCACGTGTGTCCAAACAATCGATGAAGAAGAAATTGGAAGAGAAATCTGAAGGAAAAACGGAGGAGCAACTAAGAGCACTCAGTGGGTATCGCAAAATTTATGACTGCGGAAAAATAAGGTGGCTAATAAACGTATCGCCCCAGACAGATATACCAACCGACTATTCAGAAAAGAGCTTGCCAGCGTTGCCCTTGCAAGAGCCAAGGGGGCTCCCTAAGCATATTTTATCAGATGCTGAAATGAAGGTTAGAAAACGAATTACTTCATCGGACGCAGCAGCCAAAAAATGTTTTGAAGCTGCTGGTGTGGAATTGGTGAAGGAGACACACATAAATGCTCATACCAAGGCTACCTTTATTTGCCCTAAGCACGGTGAGTTCGCATCGACTCCGTCCTCCGTAATGCAGGGGCACGGACATCCTAATAACAAGCTCAGTGTCCCGAAATCTGCTGAGTATTTCGCAAACAAATTCCCAGCCAGCATAAAAGTCGAAGTACTAAAGTTTGAAGGGATGAGAAAGCAAGCCTCCGTTATAGTAAACGGAACAAGGTATGACATGATTGCGGCAAATCTGGTACAAAAACTTAAGAACAGTAAACTGATTTGAGAGGGGGCAAATGCCCCCTCTGAAGTCTTACGCGCCGAAGTCGTTTGTGTTAACAATGAAGAGTCCGAACAATCGTTTTATAGGTGTTCTTAGATAGTAGCTATAGAAGAAATTGTACAATGTTAAAGATGATGTATCTCTCAGCACCAAGATGTCAGCATCTGGGTCAAAGTCTCTAGCAGCCCCGCTTTCGTCCTGGTATTGACCGATCAGGCCTCTACCAAGAAGTCCCAGCATAATGCCAGAAAGTACAGACTTAACGGTGGCTACGCCAGCCTCTGCCGATGGCACAACAACGGAAATCAGAGCTTGGTCCATGTTGGTTCTTACCAACCTAGTAACAAACTGTTTTTGCGTTGTTGCCGAAATCAGCTGAAACTCTTCCGCGTTGTCTGACACTGTCACGTCTTCCATGAACCTAAAGACGCCATTACCTTCGTTTTGCAGCCAAGTAATAGAGTTTTGGCCCAGGATCAGGTTCTCAGGGTCAGAGTAAGTCTGCATTGTCTTGAATACGTTAAGCGTCTTGCGCAAAATCGTTTCCGCTGGGTCAGCAAACGAGTTAACCAAGGCCGAGGTAGCCCCAGCAACAAAGGAGCCATCAAGTGTGATTATGGCAGTATTGCCATTTTCTAGCTTGATTTGTCTTGTTGCCTTGGTTGGTGCCACCAGAACGCGGGTACCAATAGCTGGCGAAGTTGGGTTTGTCTGCAATACTCGGCGAGACAAAGCCACCAAAGACCCGAGGGTGTCCACATCGCCAATAGGAGTACCAATTGGCGTACCTACCCACAGCATTTGCTCGCGAGCCTCAAACGGATCATTAGCTAATTGGTTGGCACTAAGTGAGTCAGCCAAAGACCCAAACAGAGACAACAAGCAAAGGTCGGTAATGCGCTTAACCTTGGCATGAGCCTGGAGCGACTCAGCCACATCGGTGTCAGTAATGACGCCATCACCATCGTTGTCAAACGGTTGCGTGACATAAATGCCAGGAGCACCAATGTCAAATGCCATTTGGGCCATGATGTACAAATGGTTGCTGATCAGACTAGGCGCCAGGAACAAAGTGGCGTCGTCGCGGCTCAGCAATCTAGTTGGCACATTGTACACGGCAGTCGGGCGTAGATACGAAGCGCTAAAGTAGTAGAGTTGGCCAGGACTAGGTTCAGCTCCTCGGTAGTCGTACGAGATTTTGATTGTGTGCAGCGGCAGTGACAGGATAGCAAGAAAGCGAGTCCCTGGCAGCTCAATGAACGAAATAGGCACAGAAGTGACATTATCAATCGCGACCACAGACCCCGTGGCATAAACATTTTCCAAAATTGTGTACAAAGTTCCTGCAGTCCCGGTTACCATGCCAGTAACGTCTGTAAGAAGCACAGAAGGTTCTCTTAGCTCCTCAACTTGCCACACTAGGCTCCAATCGATAATGTCTTCCGAAGTGACGGCAGCATCAAACTTATCGCCAGGAGCATAAGACGAGCCGTTAATGTTGCCTTGGATACCATTTCTTGCTGCAAAACGGACCCCGTCAGGAAGCTCGAAGTATCCAGTTTCTTGGGCTGGATCAAGCAAAAGGTTGAACGCTGCTGACCAGTCACCAAAAGCGCCTTCAGGCGTACCAGTGGCATAGGTACCAGCAATAGTGCCAGTGTCCGCCCCTGGGTTTGATACCGCTGTGATACCAATATCATAAGCTCTGTCGTCTTTGGCTTGGTAATAGATCCTAGGCGCCTTGACCATGAAATCATACACGTCGTCCACGGCAAAGTGGGAAGCGCCAAAGTCTACTTCTAATTCAACCCCCTGGGTTAGCGTAAAGATGTTGGATACGGTTTCGTCCACCAGTACGGTCGAGTTTGGCCTGATCAATTCGCCGTATTCAGCCCAGACAAAGGTTACGGTGCGAGAACCGAAGGCTCCTGCGGTAGCCGTTACTTGCAACCTGAACTTGGTGTTAAACGTACCGGTGTAAGCATTATCAGGGCTGTAGTTCAGAGAGCCTGTGCCAGTACCTGGCCCAGAGTAAGAGATCAGACCAAAAGACAAATACTGATTTGGGTTGGTAAGACGCCCGTCAAACTCAATCAGTCCTGGGCCAACACCGTTGAAGTAGAACTTATCGCCCACTGAGAAGTTAGTGCCAGTAAAGGCAATGTCTACTTTAATACCAAGCTCCAGCTCCTGGATAAGAGTTAGAGAGTTGGCCTCCTCTGCGGTGAAGGATGGATGAATTGCCGAAATATGCAAAGGTGTCGGCGGTAAGGCGTTGCGCCCACCAGAGTATATGCGGGAAGACCAACGGAACGTGGCTTCGAACGAACCGGAAAGGCCAGTGATACTCATTACTTCCAGCTCATAGAACCGGTTGTAATCGTGGTTGTATGACGAGGCAGCGTCCATCGTGACAACGCCACCGCCAATGTTGCCAAAATCTGGAAACAAAGTTGTGAGAAACGAGTAGTCAAGAAAGTTAGTCGGGTTGGAAGTAGCGCCAGTGAAGGCGTACGGAATGTAGAAATCAACAAAGTCTACATACTGAGATCGATCTATGGACAAACCCACAGCCGAAATTACTCGGAGATTATCGATTGGTAGTGGGTCTTTCACTTCTCTTGAGGTTGACTGGTAGTCTATCTTATAGACAGCAGTTGGTTCGTAAATAGACTGACTGATGATGACTTTCTTAATGTCAGCGCCGACCTTGCCCCACGCCCAGTCCTTTTCCAACAGTTCCACACCGGTAATGGAATCGTAAACACGCACGGGTGCCGATTTTGTGCCGTCAGAAGGAAAGTCTACAACGGACTCAAACGGAGCGGAGATTGGGAAAGACAATTCTTCTTCGAATACGAACGAGCGGCGCATCCCTAAGTTCTTGCCCATGGCCAGACGCGAACCCTGTCCGATATAGTTACAAATTCTGGCCTCGGATGATAGGGTGCCGCCAGATGGTCTGATTATCTGCCCGATGTACACTCCTGGCACAGTGTATCTTGTCGTGGTTAGTCGATTACCCATGCTGAACACTCCTTGTGACTGCCTATGATTTTTGTGGACACTGAGACCGCTCTTCATGGGATAGCCAATAGGCAGCCCTGAGGCTTGGCTTATCAGCCTGGTCTTATTAAAAAGTAAGGCGGTAGTAAAATTAACTATCCGGAGGATGCATGGAAATAGGCAATAGGTTTGGGTATTTAGTGATCACCAAAAGATTTAGCACCAAGATTGGCAAAACCAAGGTTGGTATAGCCGAGTGCTTGTGTAATTGCGGCGCTGTTATTGAGGTAAGAACCGGTTCGTTGGCCGCCGGAAAAGACAACTGCGGTTGCCTGACAGCCAAAAGGGTTAAGGCAGCCAATGCAAAAATGGGGTTAACATCAAGAACGCCGGACTACAAGGTAAAGGAGTTAATAACGGCAAAAGGATATATTTGGCTGGACGACACGTATAACGGCAAAAGCGTAACAGTGTCCTGCCAACTTGGGCATCAATTTGTTGTGGAGCTTAGATACTTTAGTGGGTGTGGCGTTCCTAAATGTAAACACTGCGTTAGTAGTCCAAAAGTAAAAAGGAATATGGCAAAGGAACATAAGGACGCTGTTACGGACAGGCTTAGCGAGCTAGGTTACTCAATTGTCGGCGAGTACATAAATTCAGAAGCTCCTGTTACATTACGATGCCAAAAAGGTCATGAGTTCGTTATTAGAACAGCTTCTGTTTCCGCAAAGACCAGCTGTCCGTCCTGTCGGCAGGAGGCCAAAGTATCCAAGATGCTTGGTGTACTGACCGAACGTGGTCTGTCTGCCAACGATTTTGATTTGTACAAAAATGCTAGGCAAAAGTTTAGTATGACTTGTGAAAGTGGCCATACTTTTGACTCCTGTTGGTTTGCCATTCAGCAAGGGCATGGGTGCCACACTTGTGGCGGCGGCATGAAGGTAGACGAAGGCAGAATGGCAGAAGTGTGCGTGGGCCTTGGTTTTTCTTTCCTTGGGCTGACCGTTAAGCAAGGGTCTAATAGGCAAAGGGCGTTTGTAGAGGCTAGATGCCAAAATGAACATGAATTTAGTCAAAGGTGGGATCTATTCCTGGCCGGTCACCATTGCCAGGTGTGTGCGTTTAGCCAGGTCAATCGCGGCGAGGCTGGTATCGCTGAATTCTTAGAGAGTTTAGGAGTGCCGTTCCAAAGCCGGAACAGGCAGGTGTTGGGTGGTAAGGAGCTTGATTTTTACATACCAGACAAGGGAATAGCCATTGAATATTGCGGTGTTTATTGGCATTCAACATCAGTACAAGTTGATAGAGTTGGCAAAACGATGGCTCAGGCCAAAATGACACATAAAGCCAAGCATGACCAATGCTCTCAGCTAGGAATACGGCTTATTACCATATTTGAACAGGAATGGTTGGCTAAACCTGACATTGTTCGCAGTAGACTAAGGGTCGCTCTTGGCGCACCGGAAGTAGTCATTCAGGCAAGAAAGTGTTTGGTTGAACTGTGTTCACCCTCTGAGGCTAGACAGTTTATGGAGGATAACCATTTGCAAGGCAGCACCGGTTCGTCAACACGGTATAAACTGGTACACGCAGAGAAAACCGTAGCTGTGTTAACGCTAGGTTCTCCGACTAGGAAACACACAGCTGAGATTGGGACGTTAGAGCTGAAAAGGCTAGCTTTCAAAACTGGTACCAAAATTATCGGTGGCGCTAGCCGTTTGTTTAAGGCCGCCGTGAGCAATCTTGGTGCTGGCGCTAAGGTATTGTCTTATTGCGACCTTCGGTATGGGACCGGTGAGGTGTACAAAGCTCTTGGGTTTACCATGGTTTCTGTTTCGGCACCATCTCCGCACCATTACGAAAACCTGGGCAGGCTGGGCTATGCTAAGATCAGTCATCAGTCTTTGGCTAAGACTAAAAATTACGAAGACTATTTGACGTTGTATGATTGTGGGCACCAGAAGTGGATTTGGTGCCAACAATCTATCTGATTAAGGAAGCGATGCAATGGTAAAACTGGCTCAGATGAAATTAGTTTATTTCAAGTTTTCCGGCGGAACCGCTATTGTTAAGGCTGCCACGGCAGCTGAGGCAAAGAGTTATCTGGTGGAAAAGCACCTGGAGCTTAGCGACATTGAACTAGTTAGCATCTCTCCGCTGGAGCCTAAGCCAGAGATCGTACACATATCCAAGGCAACACGTGAGCCAGTGCCTAGTTCATTCACGACAATAAACTAAGAGAACCTTATGAATATGAAGCTGCTAAGTAAGACCATTTCGTATTATCTTCGCCACAGTCCAGAAGAAGCTGATTTGATACTGACGTCAGCCGGGTGGGCCGACACTTTAGAATTGTTGGGCGCCTTGGAGCCTAAATTCCCTGGCGTTAGTGTTGAACACTTGCACCAGCTTATTGTGGAAGAGCCCAACGCAAGGTTCGAATTATCAACAGGAGATGACCAAATAAGAGCCCACTACGGACATTCAGTCCCGGTTGCGTTACCAGTGGCCAGCTCATCGCCCAGCATTCTGTATCACGGCACCTCGCCTGAGATTGCAGACCTGGTTCTTTCCGGAGAAGGGCTGCGACCGATGTCCAGAACTTATGTCCACCTCTCTGACAATACTGACTTAGCCACAAGGGTTGGCTTACGAAAGAGTCCGTCCCCTGTTATCCTACTGGTGGATGCCAAGGCTCTTCGTGCTGATGCTGGTGTTGTCCTGATGAACCCAAATGATGGCCAGGTGTGGTTAGCTGACAGTGTGCCAGCCAAATATTTAGCGAGAGGTCCTAGAGTAAAGGTCTAATGGTTGCAAACGCGACAGCTTAGCTTACCTTTCCTTAGGTACACTCTTGTTGTCTTTGTCTCGTGCCCAGCTTTGCATCTTACCGTTATGTGGTTTTTGTGACTGTATCTTATCCCAATGTCGTTTGGCTCGTCCACCCAGACTAAGCCACGGGAGTGTACCAAGGCGGCTATTTCTTCGTCGTTAGTTTGTCTTGACACTCCGTTCTTCTGGTTGGCCACTTCTCTGTTCGTTTTCGCCAAGCACCCGCAGTGCCTGACCTTTCCAGATGTCACCCTGGATAATAAAGCGACAAGTGTCTTACCGCACACGCATCTAAACTGGTATCGCTTGCCGTCGCCTATCCGAGTGATAATGTCTAGTTTTCCTAAATCCATTTTTGGTCTTTTCTTGCTGGTGTTGAGCGGTATTCCTATGCTTTATACCACTCGATTGTTAACTTAAAATTCAGAGTGGCTACCAATGCAGCTCAAAAGGTGTTACCGCATAATTGAATGCGAGACGTTGACGATTAGGAGTCCCAAGATATGTCAGCTAAACTTGAAAAAGCGCTCGCTTCCAAGCAAGTTCTGGTTCGTAAGCTAGCCTCTGGCGAAGTCTGTGTTCACTTTCAGAACAAGGACGTAAAAGACATTATCATAAGTCACAAAGGCGTAGTAGACCTGTTGTCTAAGCGCGGCGTAACAATTGACGCTATCCGCAATTCCAACCTAAAAGAGCTTATCCAGGAGCGGCTGGTAGAGGTTGTGTAATAAAAACTAGCCGATAGCGTCGCCATGCGCTTGCATGGCATGCAAAACCAACTATGTCGAGGGTGATATGGCTTCTGTATTGTTAACGATGACTAGATCTGAGCTAGGTGACCTACGTGGTCGGATTGTGAAGCTCAAAAAGGAAGCACGCTCGCTGAGTGGAGAGCTTTCAGGTTATAGTAATGGCGGCCAAACAGACGGCCACGATCCTATTGGTAGGGTTGAGGCGGCATATGACTGTCTTGACGATGCATACTTAGGATTTTCGGCTGATTCGGATTGGGTCAGTGTGTCGGAGCCAGATGCCAAGGCTAGTTTGGCCAAAGCGGCTCTGGCTAGCCAATTGGATGACTTGGGTATTCCGGTAGTTGCTGGTAAAGTGAGGAAGAGCGACATCAGGAAAGTGCTGGCTGAGTCCGCCTCTATATCTGACATAGTAGAAGGATATCTGGAGAATTGCAGCAAGGACAAGATCAAAAGCCGTAAACAGCTTGGCGACGTCTTGTTCAGTATGGCTGGTGATGGGGCTTGGGGAGAAAAATTGGCAAATGACATTAATGACGGCCTCCCACCAGCCCAGAAAAAACTAGATTCAGCTGCTGATAAGATCTGGGCTAAATTACAAAAGGCGTAGGTGAATAATGACTACCAAATCGACCCTAATTAGCCGATTAAACGACCTCGGTATCAAGGTAGTAGCTGGCAAAGTTAGAAAGAGTGACATCAAAGAAGTATTGGCCATAAAACTTATCAAGAAGAGTGGAAAATGATCACCAAGGCAGGTTTGGTCAGTAAGCTTAACAAGCTTGGCATAGAAGTAGTGGCCGGGAAAGTTAAGAAGAGCGACATCAGAAAGGCCTTTGCTGCTAACATGGAAACTTGTGCATGCTGCGGAAAGGCGTCTGAAGATTCAATCTGTTCCGAATGCGAAAATGAAGGCTATTGGATGGACCCAGCCGGAACTGTTCATAGCAAGGATGATGACCCACTTAAAGCGTATGAATAAACATGCTACTAGGATAAACATATGGACAACAATTTACGCGACAACCTAACAAGTGCTGGGATAGAAGTAAGAAACGGCCAAATTAAGAAAAGCGACGTGTCAGTCGCCACCAAGATTATCATGGCTGCGACCTTTGATGAGTTAAAGCAAAGAATTGAAAAAGAAATGCGCGGCAATTTTGCGTCGGACAGCCGCTTGTTTGGTGCTGTTGATAAATTCATTCTTGAGCAGCTTAGGCTAGGAAACAGAGCTGAGGCCAAGAGAGCTTCCGATGTTCTGCTTGGACTGCTTACTGGCGAAAGCGACGAAACAACTGACGAAGAATTTGATGAGTATGCTAGGGACTTAAGATATGACGCTGGTGTAGAGGACGAAGAGGACGAGGACGAAGAGGAAGAGGAGGAAGACCAATACGGCAATACTCTACCGCAAATCCTTGGAAACCTTGCCGCAGAGATGGACATGACTCCTCGTGCTGACTACTCAGGTCGTGGCATGTTTGGTGATCAGTGTTATGCGATTACTGTTAGTAGAGATGATTACGACCTAGCGTTCGATGTTCTTAAGAAGAGAGTGCCGGGAACCAGAAGTGATAACATGGGTCTCAGGATGATTATCTACTGGCCCAGCATTTCTTACGAAAAAATAAAAAATGACTTGCCTGGTGAACTGCAAGTTGGATGACCAGACGCTAACAGGTACATTTTACCCAAGGTAAGACCTTTCTTACGTCAGGTAAGACTTTCTAGGGGGCTAATGCTTCATCCATGATGCAAGTATGCAAGTAGGTCGTCATCTACTTGCTCATAACACATGAGGTCTTTGTTTAGTAGCAGCTTAAGCATGCCAACTTGCAGCAGAGCGTCTCTGGACGCCACAACGCCTGTCATTTCGCAGTCCACCATTACCAGGCGCTCAGGAAGAAAGTTCATTGATCAATCCTTAATCATCGGTGCCGGACGCACCAGACGAAATAATTTCGTTTATTGATGTTATCGTGTCAACGCCATTTTCTTCGACGCGTCCACTTCTGACATATACTTTTGCATTTTGGTGGAGTCTGACTTCCTCCTCAGCAGCATACTTATGGTGCAAGTTCATTTCTACTGATTTCAACCAGTTCACACCATTGCTAGGCAGACGGGCTTCCAGAAAAACCTTAACTGGCTTGTCTCCCCAATGGCACCAGGCTCTATCAGGGTTGTATGACCAGTAAATTCCTGTGCCGTTAACAATCAAGCCTTTTACCCAGTCCTCACCAGCATCAAAGGACACGCACCGGTATATTTTGCTGGCTTTCCCTAGTCCGTCCCTAAGCTCCTTCTCGATTTCTGGAAGATTAGGGTCAAAATATCCAGAGTAGTCACCAAAATTTCTCTTAATATACGCAAGCGCCTCTTCGAAGGTGTTAACTTTTTCGCTAACAGCGCGAAGAGCAGCCAACAAAGTCTTATAGCTTTTGTTCATCATAATTAGTCTACAATACCGTTGGCAATAGCACCAAACCGTTTGGTGGCCCTGGAAAAACTTTTGCCCCACTTTATGATGCTGGTCACAAAGCTGACAACGGCGTCCCAAGCCTCAGACAGCAGGTCCATTGGGCCAGCCACAGCCGTATTGGCCGCTGTTTTCTTGTCAGCAGCTCTGAGGGTGTCTTGAAATTTAAGTAACAGTTCGCGCTGTTTCTTGAGGTCCTTGATGTCTAGTATGAACCCTAGTACATCTTCCAACGACTCTTGTGCCTTCTTCTCATAAGCAACTGTCGTTATTGGCACGCTGCCATACGATTCGGCAGCAGCCAACAGCTGTTTTTCCGAGTCGTCTATTTCCTGCTTAATGGTTGCTAGCACCGTTTCGTGCGCTGTTATTTGTGCTAACCACTTAGGTACTCTTAGCGACATAGCGCTAGGCTTGCCTTTGCTAGTTGTTGACTTGGCGCCTCCTGGGCCGTAATCAGCAATCATTCTGTGCAAGTTAAATATTTCTTTTTGGATATATTCGGCAAATTCCTTAGCAGAACCAAATCCAGCCCGAGCCTGAGCTAATAGTCCTTCCGTAACCTTGGCTTCCGCTTTCCATTGCTCTGGCGTTTCGCCTTCTTCTGGTATTGCTATCCTAGGAGTGTTGGCCGGTACCGCAACAGCAGGGGTTTTGGCGGCTTGTTGTGTCTCGGCTGGGGTAAGAGCCGCATTCTCAGACAGCCAATCAACAAAGTCCTTCCCGCCAAACACATTTTTCTTAATGGACGAGGCAGAAATGGACGACGCTGCTCCCCAGTTGACACGGGTTCCTGGGTACTTGTTTAGCACCTTTATCCACTGTTCCTTAATTTTGTCCCCGAGATCGCTCCGGTGTTTCGCCTCGCACTGTTTGATCATAGAGGCAATATTAGACGGCGGGTAGTCCTCGCTAGGTACTGCCGCTAAGACTAGTCTTGCTGAGATTTGTTTGTTGTCTCGTTTATGTTCCGACAAATGCATGCGCTGGTCAAGAGTTTGCCTGGTTCTGTTTTCTAGTTCGCACTCAAGAAGGGCCATTAGCTCAGTCTTTGCGCATTTGATGTCTAGGAGCTGTGGAGACGCCTTTGGCATACCATTGTCGTACCAGGTATAGACATCCTCTCCTAATTTCTGGATTTGCCCCAATATTTCAACATTAGATAGTTTTTTTAATGTATCGCAGAACTGTTTTTCTGAGAAGTTGGTTAGCTTGTACAATATCATAACAGCTCCCTGGTTATCGTATTTAGATAAAGTAACCTAAGAGCTTTTGCGAGAAAGGTTAGATGGAATCAGCAAATTTGACTGGGCTAGTGTGGCCTATTGAGAACAAGCGCTGAAGCAGGAGCTTTGCGCGCTGTTGGGCCCCAATAGTTTCAGGTAAGGTCATCCACTCAGCCGCACCAAATAACACTTCGTGACGCCATCGTCGTCCATCTGTCTCCCAACCTTTGTGTCTCAGAAACGCGCAGTAGATCATCCTGCCTAGTGCAAACTGAAGCAGCCACATTGGATAGTCTAGTGGTTTAGGTGCGCCAAGAGACATAAACTTGTTCATGTTTTCCTCCATAGTGATTAAGTTGTGTTTTTAGGCAACAAGACGGTCAGTGTTTATAAAAGCCAAGTAACCTATAGGAGCGTTATGCGAAACAAATCGATTGCTGGATTGGCACTGTTAGGGTCCATGGCCGTACGTGGCGAAGTGAAAAGTCATATACCGTACTTCAAAGATGCCCTAATACAACTTACAATGAAAAACGGTGACACGTATGTGTTTCCTGGTAAGGATTGGATGGTAGTCCGTAGGGACTCGTTAGGTAAGACTGAGGCTAATGTGCCTGACCAGAAAGTTTGTCCTGCCTGCCAAGTTTGCCAAGAACCAAAGCCCAGGGCTATTTTGCGAAAGCTGGCAACACCTTGCTTGCCTCCTCCTCCTCCTCCTGTGGCTCAGTCTGAAGGTAAGCTAAACAGAGTGTCGGCCATCGTTGGGATAGGGCCTCAATACGCCGTAGTAGAAGATGGGTTTGGTAAGCGTTTAAGCACCTCATTAGCTCCGATAGTTGGTGTTCAGTATTCCAGAGTCGTTTTCGATGAATATTCGACGGTGCTAGGTGCTATGTCTAATAAAACTTATTTACTTGGAGTAGGATATGATTGGTAGACTCGGTCTTGACGGTCACTCAGCTGCTTTGCTCCGAAGGTGCAGTCTCGTAACTATTGCTTGGTGTTAAGTTATCATTAGCATTTCCGCTGGGCTATCGGCCATGTTTTGCCAATGAAGAGTGGTGGCGTTTGTTAGTTTGGTATCTTCTTAGGCGGTGTTGTTATGGGTCAGACTACTGTGTCAGCTAATCTTGACGGTGAAGTGCTAATGATTTCCTATCGCTACCTGCTGCAGCAGAGCGATAGCATAATACCAGTTCCGTTGTCAGTGGTCGTAACTTACGAAAACACATCGATGTTAGGAACCACAAATATAGTAAGCGTTGCTACTATTGCTATTGGCCCAGCTTCTGTATTAGCCGACCAGAAAGCACAAACCGTGCTAATAAGACTGCTTAACCCACGATATAGGAACAACCTGTACGTCTCAGTTAGTGAGAACAGGAACAACGTGCCTACAGTCACAAAAGTGGCTGTGCTGTTTGCCGCTGACTCAGTAGTGACTCCCAACAATCCGATTAGGGACGAGATTGAACTACTGCCGCAACCGTCTGACGAATTTCTTGGGACCTATAGGCCATTTGTGCAGTTAGAAAACAATCCAGGTCTACCTGCTAATAGCAATATTACGCTTCCTGAGGTGTCTTTGCTGGGTAATGTTTACGAGTTGGCAGATGGTCTAGACTATGTGCAGGGGGAACCAAAAATTGGCTTAGTTGACGGAAAGTTGTCGCTATTGGATGGCATTTGGGTGGAGAATAGCTCATATAATCTTCTGCCAGATCCAAGCTTTTCTGAGCCATTGGTTTGGGAACTTTTTGCTCCTGGGCAATCAGTGTCCCTGACACTCCTAGCCAACGAAAGTTACGCTGTTAATCAATTAACCATGTCAATTGCCAGTCCAAACCCGTTTTCGGCTATGGACGTGTCGTTGCTAAAATGGCCAAATCACATTAGTATTCCGACCGGCCAACAATATTTGGCCTTTTCCGTCTTTGCCAAATTGTCATCGTCTATAGTACAAACATTTCAAGTTACGCTGGAATTTTTCGACGCTATTGGTTCTTCCTTGACTACAGTGACTGATAACAATACGCTGTACCCATCAAAACTATTTAGCGAGTTAGCATATTCCTTTGATGTGCCGACGCTAGCCACCTCTCTTACCATTAAGTTTGGTATGGTTCTTATTACCGAGAAGTTGTCGGTAGTAATGATGTGGCCGCAGTTAGAACCTTCTGCTGTTGCTACGTCTAGAGTTTATCCGACAGACGGCATCAGGGAACTAGACATACTAAAAACTACCAGCCAATTTGAGATAGCCGCCCCGCTTTATGTGTCATTAAACGTGTTGTTTCGTGAGTCTCAATATATTCTTGGTCTATTAGACACTACTACTGCCCTTCTTTCCGGCATTCAATGGGCTATTTCTGGCAATCGCATGACGTTCAGAGTATACGATGGTGCTGGTAATGTTTCTTATATTACTTCGAACACTTTTTCGGCGACAGAAGGTGACAACACAAAACTGGCTTTTTGGCTAACCGCCACAAGCGTGGAATTTTCTGTTAATGATGTTGCTATTTCTTCTCATGCGTTAGTATACGCATTGCCAGCTGTCACTAAGACGGTGCTAGTAGGAAACCTTCACCAAGCCAACCAAACAATGCAATCGCAAATAACCGGCATGCGCGTATCAAAAATTAAGCCGTCATAAGGCAGGAGCCAGTTGGCCCCTGCATCAACCCATCAATATTCGCCTGACAAGACTGCTTTCCAGCTAGTTTCACCGGTTGGTGCCGAGTTTGCGTTCGAGTTAACTACAAATCCGGTGGTTGTTTTTGACTCGTAAGTCCAGGTGCGCCCATCTTGGCCCGTAAGAGTAATTGAGTAAGCGGTGGACGAAAAAGCTGTGACAAAAGTCACAGTAGCTGTCTTCGGGTTCCCTGAGAAATTGACAGCCGGTATTGTACCAGCCTTTAGCGCGGCGGACCCAATACCGGATGGGCCAGTAACCCCTAGCCCGGTAATACCCTGAACGCCAGTAACGCCAGTAAGTCCGGTAGCTCCTTGGACTCCTGTGTTGCCCTGGACCCCTGTCGACCCCTGAACGCCGGTGGCTCCCTGAACGCCAGTCACGCCAGTCAACCCAGTCACACCAGTAAGCCCGGTGGCCCCTTGGACTCCCGTGTTGCCCCGGACCCCTGTCGACCCCTGAACGCCGGTGGCTCCCTGAACGCCAGTCACGCCAGTCAACCCAGTCACACCAGTAAGCCCGGTGGCCCCTTGGACTCCCGTGTTGCCCTGAACTCCTGT
>Ga0315284_10004180_pt1 | contig 20514 bp, 20 predicted proteins | sample YL17G09_16_MG_FD_203696 | JGI IMG/M metagenome (GOLD analysis project Ga0315284, IMG submission 203696) | Sediment microbial communities from Yellowstone Lake, YNP, Wyoming, USA - YL17G09_16 | ecosystem: Environmental > Aquatic > Freshwater > Lake > Sediment | place: USA: Wyoming | collected...
AGAAGAAATATGATTAAACTTAAAGATTTAATTTTAGAAGGTCGATTAAAAAGTGTCACGGTAATAACCGCTGATGTAATGAAGCGAATTGTTGATGTTGCTCAAAAACAATATAATCAATGGGCTCAAGACGAAGAAGGATACAATGAAGAATTAGGATCAGGCGGCATATGTCATTTAATAGCAGAAGAAATAGCAGGCATATTAAGTGAACACGGAATTAACGCTTCTACAGTAAGTAGTAATTTTGAACAACACGTTTATGTGGTTGCTCAATTTAAAGAAGGAATATATGAAATAGATATTCCATATCATCATTATGAACAGGGTGGTGGATTTACTTGGAAAAAATTACCAGATATTATATTTGATACATCACATATTGTATTACATAGATTGGATTCTAATCCAAAAAGTTTTGAAAAATATATTGATTTAAATGAAGAACGAGATAAATTAAACGAAACCACAGATTTAAAATCTCAAGTTAAAGAATTAGAATTGAAATTAGAAAAAGAGTTTCCACAACTAGAAGAATTGAATCTTTATATGCGTTCTGCTGGAGATTTATACATCGATTCTATAAAAGTAAAACCAGAAGAAAAACATAAAGGTATTGGTTCTCAAGTAATGAAACGAATATTAAAATTTTCCGATGACCACGATCTTTATACTACTTTACACATGGTATCCGAAAGAGGATATAAAGATAAATTAAAAAGATTTTATCAACAGTTTGGATTTTGGCCTAATAGAGGCAGAAAAACTATGTATCAGTTTAGTAGTCCATTTCATTTGATTATGATAAGAAGACCAAAAAGTAAAGATATACTCAAAGAAGAATTTAATAATTCTATAATTAATAAAGTTCAACAATTATTTGTTGATTATTATGATTATAAAAATTGGGAAGAATTTGTAGATAAACAAGAAATTGGAGATTGTCAAACTATTGTAAATATGATTATTTCTAAGTTTAAACAATTTCAAAAAGTAGTAGGAGAAATAGAAGTAGATAAATTATATACAGATGAATATGGAGAACAACAAAATAAAATGCTTCATCATTGGGTAAAATTAGATGGTATACCTTATGAATTTTCAAAGGGAACTCTTAAAAACTATATTGAATTTCAAAATTTATATGATGTAGATGTTGAAGATTCTTTACGTTATCATATAGGCAACGATTTATTATTGAGGGAGCAGAAAACCCATCTGCTTCAGCGGATGGGATGAATGCGACCCATTAGATGCTATATCATTTGTTGCATCTGATATTGTGGCAATTAGACCCATTACTTGGAATGAAGTAATTTAATCAATACAGTGGAGTTTTCCCACCTAAATAACTATTTATAATAGAATGAAATTAAAAACTATATTACTACACGAATTATCTATACCGAGTATGCAACAGGGGTCCATGACTTCTCAAGATACTAAATTACATCCCTATCCAGGTTCTATGGATGATAGTAATGCGTGGGATGGTATAATAGAATCCTCAGATGGAAAGTGGTTTCTGTACAAAGAATCAAATGATTGGCATAAGAAACAGGCCGGAGCATCAGTAACAATTACTGAAGGAAAACCACATCGATTTAATATAAAAATTAAAACTAAATGGCTCAAAAAATCCAAAGATACTAATAATTCATTATCTGAACGAATTCGTGAATATACAGATAAAGTATCTAAAAAATGGGTTTCTTCTGCAAAACGAATTCGTAATAATCCTGATTTAAATGAAATTGGTAATCCTGTTGAAAAATCATGGCAACAATGTTTTCGTGAAGCATTAAATGATCCAAAAGTAAAACCTTTTATAGAAGAATCAAATGAAATGGATATTTGTGTAGATCCTGTTAATTTCACAAAACATGTGTAATATCAATAATTTTTCTTTTATCATTTACTTCAAATCGTATAAATTTATTTAAGGGATTATTTATTGACTTAAAATAATTTATAATATTATTTTGTCTAATTTTATCTTTTAATTTTTGTTTTAAGTTATTATGCATAGGAGTGTCATATTCTATCCATTCATGTAAATTTTTATCATAACCATCAGCAAAATATCCAATTTTTAAAAATCTCGTTGGGATAAAATTTGATAGATGTTCTTTATTATATTTTTCAAAAAATTCTTTGGCACCTTTATCTTCATTATTTGGAATTCCCAATTTTAATAATCTTTCCATTATTTGTATCCGTCTTTTTAATTTCATTTCTTCTGTGTGATGTTTTCCATAAAACTTATTTTTTTCTCCTTTATTTAATTTAGATAATTTTTCCTTTGTTTTTTTCGACATGGATTTTCCTATATGGGATTTTGCCATTTTTTCTTTTGATTTTTTAGAATGTAACGTTCCTAATCTTGGGCTCCAGCCGGATTCATATTTTTTCTTTATTCCATTTAAAACTTTTTTACGAAAATTTTCATCCATCTTTTTTCCTGAATTCCACGGAATATTACCTTTCATATTACACGAATAACATTTAGAATTTCTTTGTTCAGCATATTTAGCTGAATATTGAGTAGAATAACTTAATTCTTTTTTACATATGGGACAATTTCTTTTATATTTGTTCATAATAATAAATATAATGAACAAATACGAAAAATTCAATTGCTGTAAATTTTACTCCTAGAATTTAATCTTTAGAAACCTTATCTATTCGTTCTACAAATCTTGCTGGTATTATATCTCTTACAAATACCTCAAGATTTAAATCTTTAATATACTCTGCTATATCTGGATGTTTTTTAGAATTATCAATAATATCTTTAAGTCTATCTTTTAATGGAGTTTTCCAATGTGGATGTGTTAATACCATTGAAATTGGAACATTTATAGTTACCACGGCTGGTTCATCTGTTTGTAAATGTTTAACTACATTTTTTTCATAATTGGACACGTCTCTATCCCACAGATATTGTCCTAATACATCTAGAAAAATTTCTCCTCCATATTTTGTAGCAGATTTAGCATAACCTTCTGCTGCATCTTTTACGGTAGTAAAAAATAATACATTGGGATCTTCTCTTCTAATATTTGAAGAATTTTTTAAATAAATTTCTTTTGCTCTTGAAGGAGTTTCATGAAAAACTTTAACTAAGACATCTATAATTAAATTCTCCAATCCCATAGGACCGAGTTGACCTTTCTTTGCTTTTAAAGCAATTGGCCAAGTAGTACCGTGATAAAGAGTAATATATTCATTGAATAAAGCATTTTCCACCGGATAAATTCTAGTTTCATTTATACGTTTTTTACTATCAATATCTTTTTGAATGAGTTTATCTACAACCCAAACACCTATAGTTCTTAAATTATTTTTTTGTGCCCAATAAACCCTATGATTTCCATCGTTAATTACTAATCTACCACCAACTTCTCTTGTTATTAAAACAGGGGGAAATCCTCTTCTTCTAAAACGAAATTCTTCCCATTCATATCCACCACGACCCTCTTCGGGAATATCAGGATCATCTTCTGCCAATTTCGGATCTAAATCATTTGTTTCTACTATCGCTCTATAAATCGCTATAAATGTATTTGGTAATCCTAAAAATTCTCTAATGGTAGGAACATCCCATTTTCTTCCCACTTGAATATCCGATTCTTCCCAATTAATAGGTAAATCTGAATGTTCGTCGCTTGGATCAAATCCTACTTTTTCAATAGTTTCTTTTAAGAAATCTTCTTTATCATCAAAACTACCAATGTTTCCTGTAGCAGATTTTACTTGTTCTGGATCAAATGCTACCCACACATCATTATTAGCTCCTGTCAAAGATTTATCATAAATTTTTAATCCATCATAACCTAAAATTTTAAATAATTTAATCCAAATTTCAGGATCATTATGCTCATCTTTATCAAATAGAGTCCATATTGTTCCTCTTCCCCATTTTTCTCCTAAAATTCTTGCCGTCAGATAACCATTAAATCCCATTTTATTAGCTGTATTTTCAATGGTATTAAATAATCCATCACTATAGATACCATCTATAGTATCTAGTGGAGACTCTATCCTCATATAGAGTGGCATTATAGAATGTCCGCTTTTTTCTTCATCTCCTTGATTCATGTATTCATGAGCAAGATTTACATCTTCTGCTGCAAATATTCCATATCTATCTATTTCATAACTTCCTAAACAAGTAGAACAATATCCTGTTCTTTTAGATAAGAATTTCTTAGGAGCAGATTTAGTTCCGTGAAACACTACTAACGGATTACCATTTTTATCTACAACCTTACTTCCTCCAAACCATCTTTTAAATTGTGGAGTCTGTGTTGTATTATTCATTATATTTTATATCAAAAGGTCCTTTATTTACAATATCGTGTAAAGCTTCAAATATATTAGGTTTTTTTGTATTGATAATTTTAGTTTGAAGGAAACGACTTAAAGCTACTAAATGCTTACATAATCCTGGTCCAATATCATATGGTAATTTAGGTTTGCGGTTAATATAATGTGGATCGGTATTAAAATCATCTCCTCCAGCATCTTGCTCTTTATTATTATACTTAAATCTATAAATATAATCTGGACAAGTACATTCTACTTCACATTCAACTTTCTGAGCATCATCATTTTGATTTAATTCCCCTTTTAAAAATGTAATATGTCCTTGAAACGGTTTATTGGTTATAGTATTTTGAGAATCAGATTTATATCTAAAATTCCATTGTTCTAATCCTTCTTCAACACTAATAGGAATACTACGAACTCTTACATTTTTAGATCTATCTATTCTATTTGTATCATCTTTCGGACTTCTTGGAGTATTTACTGTTAATTTAAGAAGTTCAGCATAAGTCATTCGTTCATCAAGAATAACAGATTCTTTTATAAGTTCTTGAATAACTTCTCTTATTTCATCAATGGTGATTTTATTAGTCATATAAATAAATATCAATTATATTTTAACAATCACTTCCTTTTTTGGACCAGTAGAATTATGACCTGAAACAAAATCCATTTTAAATGGATAATAATATAATATTTTTACATTTTTTCCACATCCACATTTACAAACAGGATGAATACCTTTAAATACATATTTTAAAACATATTCTCTTTTTGGAATCAAATGATCACGTTTTATGTGCCCACCTAATAAATTTCCAGAAGCAAATTCTTGATTACAAATAACACACGTCTGTTTTTCATCATCCGATACAATATTGAGTCGTTCTTTATATGTAATTTCTCTCAATTTTGACGGTCTATACTCTCCAAACTGTTCAGTATATAAATCAGTTGTAATATTATGTGTATCCCTTAAATGTGTAAACATACCTACAGATGGAAAAGTTTTATTACATAATTTACATTCAATTTGATTGATTTGTCTTCCACTAGGATTTTTTTCTCTTTTTGGTTTTCTAAATTCTCCATACAAAATAACATATTCATCTGATGTCATTTGATGTGAAAATTTAATATGCGATGCAAATGCATATAATGATATTTCTTTTTTGCATATCTCACAGGTTTTATTTTTTGGTTTATTAATAACAATTCTAGTTTTCATTTTTATTAATCCATTCATATTTTAAATTACCGCAATCCCAAATTCTATCATAACCTATTTCACGCATTATTTCTAATTCTGATTTTAATGGATCATATCCCATTTTTATTAATTTTTGTTTAGTAAAATTGAATCTATGTTTTCGTTTATATCCTTTAATATACCAATAATTTGGTTTTGTTACAAATATCATATTCATATTCATTGATTTATATAAATTAGATTCTTTTTCACTCCATCTTCTATCTACATAACTTATTATTTTTGATGGATTATAATTTTTAATAAAATGAGAAAATAATTTACTAGCAATACCAACAACAATAAATTCGTTAGATGTTGAAAATCTAATTAATTCAAATTCGGTATTAGAAACATTTTTATTTCCTAATGATTTTCTCATATGAGAAAATGTCATTACGGCAATTAATTTATCCTTATAATATGCACCATAACAATATTTTGAATTTATTCCACCTTGCAAATGCGTTTTATTTAAAAATTCTACACATTCTTTATTAGTAATTTCTTTAATATAACATTTTCTAGCATATATTTTTTCAATCGAATTACGTTGATGCAAAATATGTAATAATTTAGTTTTTATAATATCAGATTTAAATTTCCACTCATCTTCAAAAATATGAATCGTTCTATATCCGATAGAATTGAAAAATTCTGTTTTTTTAAGATGATAATGTCTATCTTTATTACCATAAAATTCACTATGAAATCTAAGTCCATTTAATTCAATAACAAGTTTTGGATTTTCAAATTTAATATCTGCTTCAAATCTAATTCCATCTATTATCGGTCGTGTATTACATATAAATGGAATATTAATATTATTCTTTAACCAATAAAATAATGAAGTTTCCAACTCAGATCTAGTATTTTTAAAATTATCTATGCACGATTGACAAAATACCATTAAATATGTTTGATCTTTCCATATTTTATTACATATTTCACATTTAAATATTAATGGTTCGTTATTCTCAATACATTTAAAACTACCATTAATACACAAAATATGATTATTTCTTAATTTGGATTCATAATCTTCCCAATCTTTATAATATCGTTTAAAAATTTTAATTCTAAGAAATGATTTTCCACTTTCCGAAGAATTATATGTTTTTGCACCATATTTTCTTATACATGTATTTTTTTGTTTTTCAATAGATTCTTTGGTTTTTGTAAATGTAGAAAATAAATCCTTCATTGATTCTGTTTTCATAATATTTTCTACACCATATTTTTCTAACATTGTTTTTTTTAATTTTTCTTTACACCAATCTGTAGAAAATACATTTTTAACTCCAAATTTTTCCATAGATACTTTTTCACATCCTTCTTTTATTTTTTTCTTCGTTTCATTAGTATGTGACTTTCTAGGAAAACAATTTTTAGAATAATTTTTAAACCACGGGCCTAACTTATTACCTTTAAACGCTAATTTATTTCCGGTTTTTAAACAAACAGGTCTATTCCTATTATAAAATGATTTTATTATATATTCTTCAAAATTTAAATGATATGTTTTACGAACATACCATATCATTTTTTTACTAGATTCAAATTTTTTACCATCCAATAAACATATTTTAGATTCATCTTCGGTTATTATTATTTCATTTCCTTGTTTTATCATCTTACTATAAGTATAGAGGTATGCTGAAAAATGTCAATATTTATTTGTGTATCAAGTAATTATATTTGGACATAAAAAAGGCTTCCGTTCTCACGAAAGCCTTGTATTTATTGGGTTTTACCCGCTAGAATTATACTTGGTCAAGATCTGCCACCAAAACTTTACATATAAATATTAAAAATACTATTGACTATTTAACTTTCTTTTTTCACGAAGAATAGTAGGTTTTGAAGTACCATATTTTAATTGTAATTGCATTAAAGTAAAACTATCAGATAAAATATCTTTATGTAAATCATTTCTAATAAGTTTAAGATGAGCTTTTCTTTCTGAAATTAATTTTTTAACTTCATTACTCATCGGACCCCTTTTTACTCCCAAACATTTATTATCTTGAAAATAATTCATTTTTCTATTTTTTAATATTGTATTTCTATCTTGAAATTTCTTATTTCCTTCTTCCTGACCATATTTTTCTATAAACCAATCTAATGTATAACGACCTATAGATTTGTCTTTTTGTAATTGTATTGCTTCTTTTGTGTGTTTTTTACCATACATTCCATTTCCTTCTCCTTTATTTATAACCAACATTTTTTCAATAAATTCATCCCTGTTTGGATTGTATGTAATATTATCTCCTCCTTCTGCTTTAGGACATATATTATATCCTATTTTTCTTTCATATGGCTTTAATAAAGAAAAATAATAATTTTCTTTTTCTAATAAAATTTCTTTTGTTTGATCTGTTTCTTCCACAATTTCAAAAATAAATTTATCTTCTCCGTAGAAATCCCACGCATGTTGTAATTTAGGATTTATATGAGTTTTATTTTTTAAATTTCGTTTATGACACAACCACCTATATTCTATATCATTTGAACTTCCAATATAAAATTTTCCATTTTCTGTATTCGTTATTTTATATATTCCACTCTTCATATGATATAAATATACTATAATTTTATGGGAAGGTCAATAAATTATATTTATATCTGCTGTAATTTTGTACAAGAAAAGAGCCCCATTTCTGAGGCTCTTTTTTGTTATAAGTTATTGAATTTTAAGATTATACTTGATCAAGATCTGCTACAAGTACCTTACCGTAAAATTCGGGCCGAACTATCTTCTTAGCATACCGCGTCATTACGCCTCTACGGGGAGTGAAGTTCACTGGATCATAGACCAACGGGGTCTGTACCAATGGGATGTATGGAGCATAAACCGCTCCAGTTTCCAGGAAATTATTTCCACGGAAGCCCAACAGGATGACGTTATCCGTCATATATGGGTTCTTGTATACCTGGAAGCGACTTGCAAAAGATCCTACGCGGCTTACGCCCATAGCGAACTTAGCTTGGTCACCGTCAGTATTGACTACATATCCTGGAATAGATTCCAAAATTGTTGCTACGGATGGAGATACTACCATAAAGTTAGCACCGCCACGCAGCGTCAATTGATGAATTCTATTGGATACCTTCTGAATCTTGTTACCAAGAGTCTGATACCAGGTTGCCTTGGTGTAATATCCACCAGTACCGGCTGCAGTTTGATCAACTGCGACATATGATGTACCTGAAGCAACAATTTCACGATTGAGTTTAGCACTCCAACGTTCAGTATTGATTGCTGGGGCATTAACAATAAGCATGTCGAGGATTTCAAGATCGATTTCCATAGACACATACTCAGACAACAGAGCTGTCAATTCAGCTTCAGCGTCAATCGAGTGATAAGCATTAAGATCCTGAGCAAGTTCAGGCGTCCAAACGGCTTTCAGCTTACGAGTCTTAGCTACGATAGGTTCGCTCTTCAACTCAAGGTTAACTTCAGGAATACCAATGTCTTTGTTAAGACCGGTATCAGTCGTTGACTTACCAGTTGAATTCATGAATCCACCTGGTGTTGCAAGAGCAACTCCACTATTGGTAGTAGCATCTTCAAAGTCACCACGATTAGAATCCTTTGGTTGAACACTGTAGATAACAGATCCACTCATAGAACCAGTTAATCCAGCAGAAGCCGAAATAACGAACTGAACTTCCGTACCAGACGGAGTTAATTTGGTAAATGAAGGGAAATAACGTTGAGTAGCCGCAGCGCCACCGCTACCTGCTCCACCAAGATTAGATACGACAAATGAACGAACTGCACTAGCATCAAATACATTACCTTGAGCGGTAGTACCAGCTAATAGATCAGTAGAAGTAATAGTAATAATTTCTCCAAGAGCTTGTGAAGCAGAGATACTATTTACAACAGACTGCACTGAACCAGATTGAGCAACTTGTGTATAATAATTAACTAACCAATTCATATCTTCCAATGTTGATCTTACACCAGTAAAGGAAGCTGTTATTTGTTTATCGTTAATAGTATATCCAAATCGGCCAGCACCATAAAGACCACCTACTGCCGCATCTGTAGAACCAAGTTTAGCACCTGTTCCACCGAATAATGATTGATATACCGTTGAGCTATCAGCAGGATTACCACCTTGATGAGTACCGTATTTGAAGTCCAAATAGAATACAAGACCTGATGGTAGATTCATCGGCTGAACGGAAACGAATTCCTTAGCAGCAAACTCAGCAAACACACGGCGAACTAATGGCAAAGCCACGCCAGCCCATTGTTCTGAGTTAGCAGAAGTACCTGTTGAGGTAGCTTCTTCGATAAGCTGTTTAGCTTGATTTTCAAGCAATACAGCCATATTTGATTTTTCGACATCGCTCTTAATACCTTCAAGTAGACCAGTTTTATCCCATTTAGTCACAAGACCACGGGTTTCCTGCATCAAACGAGCCTGAGGATTTAGAGTATTTGTCAATAATGATTTAATATTTTCCATAATTGTTTTCTCTTTTGTTTTTATTTTTGTCTCGCTGTTTTATTACTTCTTTGAACCGACCGACATCTTAATTCCTGCGAGTTTTTGGAATCTTGCTGCCATTTCATTCACACCTTCAGAGATAATCTCTCTAGATGGTTTAGTCGATGCAACTGGCTTTGATGCATATCCTTCGGTAATCTGCCTAGCAATAGCTTTCTTAACTGGATCTACTTTTGAAGTAGGCTTTGTAGAAGCTATTATTCGTTTTCTACCGAAATTAAGGGATTCGGCCAATAAGGCGTATGCCAGCTTAACTTCACGAACACTCTTTGTAAGGTCAAAAGCCTCTACGATCTTCATACGATATGATTCGTCGATAACTGTTGCGAAATCTTTAAACAGCTTGTTCGTGTAAAGCAGTTTAGCATTCAGCAAGTTGACCTCATTAATCTGTCCACGGAGGAATTCAATGGTCTTATAGGCTTCAGAAAGAGCAACTTTATACTTGGTTACTTCTTTTAATCCACCAGCAACAGAACCATCACCTATGTTTCCTTTACCCTGAATGTTATGATTCTTACCAGCTATCTGGGTTGAACCCGGAGAGGTTTTTTCTTGGCCAGTCTTCGGATAACCCTTTACAGTGGCTTTACCACATTGGTCATTCGTTGGAACACCATTATTAGCGATTTCATCCATTTTGGCCTCTTCTTCCTCTTCTTCAGCTTCTTCATTTAGAGCTGCTAAAAGTTCTTCAAGATTGATTTCTTCTTGATTTTCAGCAGGTGGCAATGAACGTGGAGCGAGTTCTGGTGATGGCACTTCGTCCGGCACTTCATCTGGTACACCTTCGTCACCATCTGGTTCGGCATGTGGAATTTCATCATCCTCTGGAGTGGGAATTTCATCACCATTTGGTTCATCCTCTGGTTCACCTTCTGGTTCTTCACCAGGAATCTCATCTCCATTTTCTGGAGTTGGTTCACCGTCTATTGGAATTTCTTCTTCTCCTTCTGGAGATGGAGGTACTTCAGCACCAATTTCTGGTGGAACCTGTTGTCCCTGCTCTTCAGCGGATACTTCGTTTTCTAATTCGGCGATAATTTCGTCTAAATCTTCTGAGGTAAGACCGGCTTCATCTAATTTAGCCTCTTCTTCCTCCGCTACTTCATCAACCTTAGATTCTTCCTCTTCTTCAGCATTTTCCATTACTGGTTGATTAAGATTTCCAACATCGGATGGACCCTTACCTGCTTTAACAGGTTTGAAATCTGTTCCGCTTGTCTTTTTCTTTGGTTGACCACTAGATACAGCTTTAGTTGCCGGGCCTTTGGCTTCACCGCCAGTACCTGATACTTGATTAGGAGCTTCTACTTCTTGTAGACCTTCCTCTTCTTCAGCTTCTTCACGTAGTTTGTCACCAAACACTGCTTCAAAGCGTTTATCGAAACGTTCTTGTAATGAAGCTTTGGCATTAGCATATGCAGTTACTCGAACTGCTTTAGCGTCAGCAATTGCCGAACGCAATAGATTACTATTTATCATATTATTTTATTTTCCTTTTTGTGAAGTTATTTAGCAGGAACTTCAATTAAATTAAAGTTTTATTTATTAAACAACAAAGAATTGTTGTATTATTAAAAATAAATATGTTGATAATTAAAATAAATTGATTTTAATACAAAGTTGACTATACATATTAAACGATGGCAGATGTTTAAACTGAGAATATGAAAAAAAATTGTAAAAATTGTAATAAAGAATTTAACGCATCAAAATCATCAAAACAACACTGTTCTAATGAATGTTTTCAACAATATAGAAAAAGACCAGAAATAATAAAAGAAACAATAAAAAAAAGAATAGAATCGAATTTAAAAAAATATGGAGTAGATAATGCCGCGAAGTCGAATGAAATTAAAGAAAAAACAAAGCAAACTTGTCTGAAAAAATATGGAGTTATATCTCCTACTTTAGTTAAAGAAATACACCAAAAACAGATAAATACAAATTTGGAAAAATATGGAGTAAAAAATCCCCAACAAAATAAAGAAATACAAAAAAAACAACAAGAAACTTTATTTAAAAATTATGGCGTTACAGTACCATTAAAAAATAATGAAATTAAAGAAAAAATAAAGCAAACTTGTCTGGAAAAATATGGAGTAAATAACATTGCTAAATTAGAAGAAATTAAAGAAAAAATAAAGCAAACTTGTCTGGAAAAATATGGAGTAAATAATCCATTATTATATGGACCAATAAAAGATAAGATGATAAATGGAATATTAAAAAAACATTATAATAAAATTTTAAAAAATATAAAATATTCCAATATAATTTTTTTATTTTCAGAAAATCAATATTTCGGAAATATATCTTATAAAACAAAATATCCATTTCAATGTAAAATATGTAATACATTTTTCGAAGATACACTTATAAGTGGACATATTCCAAGATGTCCAAACTGTTATCCACCAAAACTTTTTTATAAAGAAAATTTATTATTTGATTATTTAGTATCTATTTTACCATTAGAAATAATAGAAAAACATAATAGAAATATTTTAGATAATAAAGAATTGGATATTTATATACCATCTTTAAAATTAGCAATTGAATTCAATGGTTTATATTGGCATTCAGATATTAGAGGAAAAAAATATAAAAATTATCATCTAAATAAAACTAAAAAATGTAATGAAAAAGGCATTCGATTAATTCATATTTTTGAAGATGAGTGGATAAATAATGAAGAAATAGTTAAATCAAAATTAAAATATATTTTAAATATTAATAATACAAATAAAATATATGCTAGAAAATGTGTCATAAAAGAAATAGATTCGAATAGTTCAAAAATATTTTTAGAAAAATACCATATTCAAGGAGCCGATAATTCCTCTATAAGAATTGGATTATTTTATAATAATGAATTAATTTCAATAATGACTTTTGGAAAATTTCGATTAGCATTGGGATATAAATTATCAAAAGAAAATGAATATGAATTAATACGATTTTGTACTGGAGAAAAAAATGTAATTGGAGCGGGAGGAAAATTATTTTCATATTTCATAAAACATTATAATCCATTAAAAATTATAAGTTATGCAGATAAAAGATGGAGTAATTCTAATGCTTTTTATAGTAAAATAGGATTTAAATTATTTGGAGAAACAAAACCCAATTATTGGTATATAGATAAAAATTATATGCATCGAATACATAGATTTAATTTTCGCAAACAAGTTCTTACAAAAATGTTACCAATATTCGATCCATCTTTAACAGAGTGGGAAAATATGCAAATTAATGGTTATGATCGAATTTGGGATTGTGGAAATCTTAAATATGAATGGATAAATACTCCTAACACCTAAAAAAATTGAATTTCTATCAATAAAATACATATTATTTAATAATTCAAATATATTTATAATTAAAAGAAAATATAAAATTATGCCCGCACATTCAAAAAAGCAAAAACAGTTTTTCCAGATGGTTAGAGCTGTCCAAACAGGTAATGTTTCACCATCTAAGGTTGGACCTGCCGTGAGAAAAGTAGCAAAATCTATCTCAGTTAAAGATGCTGGAGATTTTGCTAAATCCGTAGCAGAACTAAAAGTAAAAAAAGCGATTTTATCTATTTTAAAAGATTCTAGAGAACCAATGTATCTTGAAGAAGGTGAAACAAATGTAATTGTAAAAGAATTTAATGTAGAAGGAAAATTTGAAGAATATGTAAAACGATTCTTAGGACAAAGATTATCTGAAAAGGAATTAGAAGCAGTAAATACTTTTCAGAAAGTAAAACCAACAAAAATTGAATCTACTCAAATAAGATATGAAACCACAGATGCATTTAAAAATAGTAATACTACAATTATAAAAAAATTAAAAGAAGGTATAGACTTTGTATTTGTAGCTTTTACTAAATTTTCTAAAGCAGAAAAACCAAAAGATCAACAACAAATGGATCAAAATGCGGGAGGAATGGGAGGAATAAGTAACCCTACTGGAGTCGGCGGAATGGGTTCCTCGGGTGGATTAATGGAAGTTAAAAAATCCGAACCACAAATTTATTTAAATTGGCCTGAACCTAAAAAGTTATGGCTGATGGAAGTTGGACCAATGGACCCATTAGGTGCAACTCCTGCTGCTGGAGCAATGCCACCAGCATTATCATCGCCTCCTCCTTTTCCGAGCGTAGGTCCAGCAACAGCAATGGCTCCTATGACTGGTACTCAGAAAAGTACTGATCAACGTAAAAAAGAAATGAATATAGATGATATTGTTATTAAAAAATCTACTACATTCAATGATGATATTAAAGGTGGAGCAATTTTGGCAGAATTCTTAAAAAAACTTGATCTATGATAAAATTAAAAGAAATACTTCACACTATATCGGAAGAAAATAAAGAAGGTCTTACAGAGTTGGATAATTGGAAAATTACCGATTATGACTTTATGACTGATATGGAATTTAAGCCAGATGGAATGTATACTTTTTCCTTAAAAAAACCGTCAATTACAGTGTGTCATAAAAAAGGAATAGGTTTTATAGTAAAAGATAAATCAAAAAATTCATCGTATATTTTTCCAACATTTAATGAAATGAGTGATTATTTTACAAAATATGAACAGTATTGGGAGAATGCACCCTATCGATAATCAAAATCAAAAAAATTTTGGAGATATAATTCAAAAATCAAACAAATTAAAGACATTCTCCAAAATTAACAATATTTATAACATATGAAACAAGATCTTACAGTATATCCATTCAGTATAAAGCAAATTATTGAAAATTTCGATAAAATTGCTGAGAAAACTGGTAAATTCGGTGAACCATCAAACGAACTTTCTAAAAAAGAAAAGAAGAGATTATATGAGTTAATGAGAAAATTTAACTCCTATGGCCAATCCCTCCGTGGTGATCAAGCTCTCATGGAGACAGCAAAAACTCTTAGTGAAGCAGCAGCATTAGCGAAAAAATTTGCTCTAGCTGAGAACAATGCAGATTTCCTACAAAAGGAAACAATTGCGAGAGATTTTGGTCAGGTAGATAAAATTACCGAACAAATTCAAAAATTATCTAAAGAATGTGTCAGTCGTATGATGCAACTCAATGCTTTATATGAAGATGCCGGCCATCTCTATGAAAGATATTTTTTCATGGAAAATTTAAATGAAGATGTAGAGACGGAAGAACCTCCTGTAATTGATCCTGATATTGCTCCTCCACCTACTACTCCTACTCCTGAAAAACCAAACAATCCACTTTTACCAAGACCTGGTATCAGACCAAGACCAAAAGCAGAAGGTGAACAACTAGATAATACTCATGGATTTCCAATTCCTCCTGAAGAACAAGAAGAATATGCAAGTTCTTTCTAATATTCTTTAATAATATTTCTAACATTCAGGTAAAAAACGTTAAAAAATAATTTTAACGTTTTTTTATTTAAAAGATTGACATTTTTATTTTTTTATGTTATATTTATATGTTGATATAGGAAATATATATATGATTAATGAAGAAGCAACAAAAACAAAATATGGTTATACATCGAATGATATACAAAAATGGGGACAAAAAATCTTAATATTAAATTGCAATATTTGTGGTATTTTATATGAAAAACCATCTGTAAAAGTATTCATGGCCAGAAAAAATTCTAAATCAGAAGTAGATTTATGTAGTAACATCGAATGTATAAAGAAAAAAAGAGAAAATACAATGTTAGAAAAATATGGAGTTATAAATGCATCTCTTAATAAAGAATTAAACGATAAGAAAAAACAAACTTGTATAAAAAATTATGGAACAGAATGGATATTCGAAAGAAAAGATTTGATGAAAAATTGTATGTTAGAAAAATATGGAGTAAAAAATGCTTTTCAGTCAGAATTATGTAAAAATAAAATTAAAAAAACTAACTTAAAAAAATATGGTAAAGAGTATTTTTCTCAGACAGATGAATATAAGAAAAAAGTAAAAGATACAAATCTCATTAAATATGATAAAGAGTATTATACTCAAACTAAAGAATATATTGATAGAATTAAAAAAACTAACTTAAAAAAATATGGTAAAGAGTATTTTTCTCAGACAGATGAATATAAGAAAAAAGTAAAAGATACAATGTTAAAAAAATATGGTGTTGATAACTATAGTAAAACATTGGAATATAAAGTAAATTTTAAAAAAATATCATTAGAAAAAATGTATTATAAATTAATAAATGAAGATAGATTAAAAAATTTATATAAACCTCTTTTTGATATTAAAAATTATAACGGAGTACAAGAAAAATATAAATTTGAATGTTTAAAATGTGGAAATATATTTTTAGATGATATAGATAATGGATCATTACCTGAATGTAAAATATGTTATCCATCTGAAGTTGTAGTATCTAAAATAGAAATAGAAATAGAAAAGTTTTTATTTTCTATTGGAGAAAAAATAATACGAAGAAATAGAAAATGTTTAAATAATATATACGAATTAGATTTTTTTATACCATCAAAAAATATTGCTATAGAATTTAATGGAAACTATTGGCACAGTCAAGTTAGTGGAAAAAAATCTAAAATGTATCATATTGATAAACTTAAAATGTGTGAAGAAAAAGGGATACATTTAATACAAATATTCGAAGATGAGTGGATATATCAAAAAGATATTGTTAAAAATAGAATGTTAAGTATATTAAAAATCGAAAAAGATAAAAAAATATATGCTAGATTATGTAACATAAAAATATTATCAAGTGAAGAATCAAAAATCTTCTTAAATAAATATCATATACAAGGATATATACCATCAAATATTAATATTGGATTATTTTATAAAGAAGAAATAATATCAATTATGAATTTTGGTAAATTAAGATTAGCTCTAGGTAATAAAAAATCAAAAGAAAATGAATACGAAATGATTAGATATTGTACTAATAAAATTGTAATTGGTGGAGCAAATAAACTTTTATCATATTTTATCAAAACATATAATCCGTCAAAAATAATAAGTTATGCTGATAGAAGATGGACTTATTATAAAGATAATCTTTATGAAAAAATAGGGTTTTCTAAAATATCAAACGGCTCCCCTAATTATTGGTATATAAATAAGAAAAAATATTTACAAAGATTTCATCGATTTACTTTTAGAAAAGATAGATTAAAAGATATATTAAAGGAATTTAATCCTAATTTAACAGAATGGGAAAATATGCAACTTAATGGATATGATAGAATATGGGATTGTGGATCTTTAAAATATGAATGGACGAATAAAGAAACAAATATTCTTCTATAACAATATATTTGTTCACACGGCACTTTCGTTTGTGTCCCACGGATAGCAAATCCATTCAGATTTCTTTTTCTTTTCTATGAAGAACTCTGGTTTAAGATTCGGACTATTTTCCTCACACCAATGCAAAGTGACAACAGAAAAATCTATTCCTTTTTGAAGGCCTGTTTCGTTTATAAACCACTGAAGAGTAGATCCACTATCTATGATATCATCTACCCATAAAAATTTACCTAAAGTTTTTCTTTTTAAAGAATCAATTTTATCTTTTCCTTTAATAACAGGAAAAAATAATCTTTGATCGTCTTTGTCATAAAAAGAAATTCTTATGGTATGATGCGGTTTATTTAAATGAAGTGCTAAATATTCACTTAATAATCTACCACCATTTTCTATTCCTAAAATAAAATTAAAATCATTTTTAATTGGTTTTAATGATTTAAGTAACAATTCTTTAAAAGTATAAAATTGATGACGATCCATGTATGTTTTCATAATCTTTAATATATCCAATTGTTTAGTGTGTCTTCCATTGCTTCTTTAATTGGCCGAACTATAATTCCTGAATTAATAAGTTTATCAGTATTTAATACACAATTAGATCGGGGAGTTTTAACAATTTTATTAAATGAATCCAAACTTTCAAAATATTTAAATGTTTTTTTCACATTTAATTTTAATTTTATCATTTCTACAACTTCTTCTGTAGTCATAGATCCTGGATTTGTTATATTATATATTCCAAATGGTTTTTCTTTTAATATAATCTCAATGCATGCTTTAACATAATCTTGCTTTTGTGAAAGAGAATTTCTAACATTTAAAAGAGTATCATATTTTAACATTTTAGTAATATAATTTCTAGGACCATCTTTAGATTCAAATGGAATACGAAGTCTCCATATCCACTTTTTATGTATTTTATTTACTATATCTTCAGCCATTGCTTTTGTTCCACTATAAAAACTACATGGTGGAGATTCAAAAGTAAAATTTGGTCTATCTTCTTCAGTATATTCTTTATCATATCCATTGTAAATACAACCGGAAGAAATATGACCTAATGGAATGTCATTTAATTCACATACTTCAGCCAACATTTTAACAAATATAATGTTGGAATTTATAGCATCGGATTTATGATCTTCACAAGCATCTACGTTTGGTTTACCTGTATATCCTGAACAATTTATTACTACATCGGGAAATGATTTTCTAATTATAAGTTCAAGAGAATTAAAATCATATACGCTTTTGTTAAATTCTCTAGATGAAAATGGAACAACTTCAATATTATTTATTTTTAATTGTTTTTGAAATTCTTGTCCAATCCATCCAGAAGAACCGCACATTAATATTCTCATAATTTATTTTATTTCTTGAAAAACTGGATTACACAGTAAATTGACAAATTCTAATATTCTTTTATAGGTTCTAGAATCTTTCGTTATTTTCCATTTTTTATCTACACATTCATTTATATAATCTATCAAAGATGTACCAAATTCTTCGCTTCTCGATTTAAGATCACATATTAACTCGGCCAGATATACATCTGGCATATTTTCTATATTACTCCAATATTCTATATGATGAAAATTTGTTTTTCTGTGTTGATAAATTGCCATCTTAAGTTTTAGTTTAGTTTCATCTTCTTTAATTGGAGGACCAATAATTAATTGATCCCATTCAATCCCGAAAAATTTTGAAACATCGTGTATGAACCCATTAGCAATTAAATGACGCCCTAACTCTATTTCTTCACTAAGAATAAGTCGTTCCCCTAAAATTAGGCAATTGTCCTCTACATTACGAATGTGCCGGGTCAAAGCCCGAATTTTTTCCATTGTTTTTTCTGCTTTTATTTTTACTGATGTCTTCATAACAAAGTGAAGCCTCTTTCTATGGTAACAATGTACCATAAAAAGAGGATATTGTCAATTTAATCTTACCAGAGTATATTACATACTTCTCTAGAACAATCAAGTTCAAAACCACGATGTCTCAATTGTTCTTTTAAATAATTTATTTCACTTTTTCTAAATTCGGAAGGTAATATCCATCGGCATTTTGATTTACCTAATTTCGCTTCCCCTTCAATTTTATTATAAACATACTCCAGTTGTCTGGCAACTACGTTCCAAGTACAACATTCACCAGCGAGTTTTTTTGCTTGTTCTGCTGTAATCATTATATTTTTCCATTGGTTATAATAACTCGCGTTAAATCTTTCGTTTTTACTTTTAATTTTTTTTCTTTAAGAAACTTAGGTTTGAGATATTCAAAAATACTTACTAAATCAGTAATAATATTTTTCTTTTTCTTAGTTACTTCATTTTGAGCTTTTGCTGCTTCTTGAAGTTTTGAAAGAATTAAATTCGGATCCGAATCAATTTCTTGTTGAATTATCCAGGCTCCAAATTCTTTATCTTTTAAAACTCCTTCTTTATCTAAAAGAACAACTGCATACTCATATTTTTGCTTCGGTGTTTGATCTTTATCATTTTTAAGTTCTTCTACAATTTTTTCTAGATCTCGTATAATTTCTTGAACCTTCGGAGGATCAATTTTCTTCTGCAATAAAACCGCTTGAATTTCTTCTATATCAATTTTCATAAATTTTATCTTTTGTTAATGTTAATACATTATACCTCATTATAAACATTAGTCAATTTATAATAATATTTTATCACTTTTTTTATTATCACTTTATATTTATATATTATATGGGAAGAAAAAAACTTAATAGAAATAGAGAAGAGATTAGATATCAATGGAAAATTAGATCTAATCGTTATTATCAAAAACATAAAGAAAAAATTAAAAAAAGAAACTTAAAAAAGTATTATGAAAATAAGCGGTATATACAAAATAATAAATAAAGTTAATGGAAAATATTATGTTGGCAGCAGTAATGATATTAAAATAAGATGGGCAAGGCACAAAACGCTATTAAATCATAATAAACATCCAAATAGTTATTTACAATATTCTTGGAATAAATACGGAGAATCTAATTTTGATTTCATAATAGCAGAAAAAATACCAAATGATAATCTTCTTATAGTTGAGCAAAAATATTTAGATTTGTGTAATAATGATAAAAATATTAGTTACAATATGAGTAATGATACTAAA
>Ga0315284_10004181_pt1 | contig 20513 bp, 13 predicted proteins | sample YL17G09_16_MG_FD_203696 | JGI IMG/M metagenome (GOLD analysis project Ga0315284, IMG submission 203696) | Sediment microbial communities from Yellowstone Lake, YNP, Wyoming, USA - YL17G09_16 | ecosystem: Environmental > Aquatic > Freshwater > Lake > Sediment | place: USA: Wyoming | collected...
TACATAGACAGAAGCCTTCACGTCTAATCCAGAAACAACACTATCAACATAACCTTTATTAGCGGCATCTGTACTGGAAACAGGTGTTGCCAAATTGGTAATTTTATTATTATTCATATTTAATATATCACCCCATGTTTTATTCGTTAATGTATCAGTTGTATTTCTACCAACAAGAGTGTCGGTGGATGTGGGTAAAGTGATAGTTCCGGTGTTGCTAATTGTTGAAATAACTGGTGTTGTTAATGTTTTGTTGGTTAATGTATCGGTTGTATTTCTACCAACCAATGTATCGGTCGATGTTGGCAATGTTAATGTACCTGTATTGCTAATTGAAGAAATAACTGGAGTTGTCAATGTTTTATTGATTAATGTGTCAGTTGTTGCTCTACCGACCAAAGTATCAGTTGATGTGGGTAATGTTAATGTCCCAGTATTACTAATTGTAGAAATAACTGGTGTTGTCAGAGTTTTATTGGTAAGTGTATCAGTTGTGTTTTTTCCAATAAGAGTATCGGTGGCATCTGGTAAAGTTAAAACTCTATTTGCAGTTTGAGAAGATGTCACTGTTGTACTTGTAGCAGTTGAACCATTAACATCAAATTTAAGTTGTTTAGTATTATCCGTATTATCGACAATAATTGTTGAATTATCTACCAATGTTTTATTTGTTAATGTATCAGTTGTTGCTCTTCCTATTAGAGTGTCTGTACTTGTGGGTAATGTTAGGGTACCAGTATTTGAAATAGTTGAAATAACAGGCGTTGTTAATGTTTTGTTAGTCAATGTATCAGTGGTATTTCTACCTACCAGTGTATCGGTTGAAGTTGGTAATGTGAGTGTTCCTGTGTTTGTTATTGAAGCAATAACTGGTGTTGTCAATGTTTTATTAGTTAATGTTTGTGTTGTATCTATTCCAACAAGGGTAGTGGTAGCATCTGGTAATGAAATAGTTCTATTTGCAGTTTGGGATGCACTAATAGTGGTAGTTGTACTGGTTGTGGCACCAGATGATATAAAACCGATTTTCTTTGTAGCATCTGTATTATCAATATGAAAAACTGTATTGTTTTGTAATGATTTATTTGATAATGTATCAGTTGTGGCTCTGGCTACAAGTGTATCAGTGGCATCAGGCAATGTTAATACTCGATTAGTTGTTTGAGCAGATGTTATCGTGGTCGATGTTGATGTAGTGCCACCTGCATCAAATTTAATTTGTTTAGTATTGTCTGTATTATCTGCAATAATCGTCGAATTGTCAATCAATGTTTTATTTGTTAATATATCAGTTGTTGCTCTACCTACTAATGTATCTGTGGATGTTGGTAATGTTAAGGTTCCAGTATTCGAAATAGATGCAATAATTGGTGTTGTTAAAGTTTTGTTGGTTAATGTTTGGGTAGTGTCTGTACCGACGATGGTTGTATTTGCATTTGGGACTGTTAATGTTCTTGTTGTTGATGCTGTAACACTGCTTGTATCAAATTGTACTTTTTTGGTATTATCAGTATTATTCATAAAATAAGTGGTTGTGTCAATTAATGATTTATTATTTAATGTATCAGTTGTACTTTTACCTACCAATGTATCTGTTGACGTTGGTAATGTTATGGTACCAGTGTTACTAATGCTTGCAATAATTGGTGTTGTCAATGTTTTGTTAGTTAATGTTTGTGTTGTGTCGGTGCCAACGAGGGTAGTTGTTGCGTTGGGCAATGTAATAGTTCTATTCGCGGTTTGTGCTGATGAGATGGTTGTTGTTGTACTTGTTGTGGCAGCAGATGTATTAAATCCAATTTTTTTAGTTGCATCAGTGTTATCAACATAAAATACAGTATTGTTTTGTAACGACTTGTTTGATAAAGTATCTGCACTTGTTTGACAGACAATTGTACATGTTAGATCTGGCAATGTTAAAACTCTGTTGGCTGTTTGAGATGCTGTTAAAGTTGTGGACGTACTTGTTGTCGCACCTGCAATATTAAAGAGAACTTTTTTACTTGAATCAGTATTATCAACAAGAGAAACATTGTTTGCCTGTAATGATTTATTTGATAAGGTTTGGGTATCGGTTGTTCCGACGACTGAACCAGCCACACCATGTACAGATGAGGAAGCAGTGATATGAGTATCAATTTGTGAATGTGTATTTGTTCCAATGTTAGATAAAGTAGTATGATCAATTTGAGACCATTTTAGACCAACTGCCTGTGTAGAATCAGCCAATAAAGCATAATTATTTGTACCAATAGGCAAAGAATTCATTTCAACACCACTATCAATAAGAATATCACCCTTTTGTCTTGTAGCAACTAAGGTAGATGGTTTAAATTCATTTTGAATTGGCATAATACCATAATAAGATGTTGTTGTCCATCCTGTACCATCACTAATAAGCATTATTGTATCATTTAAAATAGTTAAAGTTTTGGTTGCAGCACTATCAATTAATTCACTTCCAAATGGTGTCACAATAACTGAATTGGGTGCAGCAACTTTTTTAATTATATAATGTAATTTAGTACTTCTTGTTGCTTTTGGTAAATTTAAAGTAATTGATCCTGATGTTGTATCACAAAATATAGAATTTTGTTTTATTTTATATGGAGTATCTGTTGAATCTACCTTGGCAACTTGGATAATATCTTCTGTGGATATACTGTTTGCATTTATTGTATGAATTGAATTTATTGGACATACAGATGGAGGTGCAGTGTCCCATACATATTCCCATTGTTGATCAACAGTACAATAAATTCTATATTTGTAAACGGTTAGTAAAATCATTATATATTATACAATGATTTTATTTTTTGAATTTTTACTATTTGATATGATTGAATAACATATGTAAATTTATAATATTTTATTAATAATAACTTCGGCATAAACTTCATTTCCCCATCCAGTTGCAACACCAAAACCATCATTAAGTTTTGTGATGCTACAACGATGTTCCATTGTAAATGTTTTATCAGTGGCTATATCAATAACACATTCCAAAATTGATGTAGATGTTTGACTATTGGCTGCAGATTGAATTAAACTACATAATACAGTAACTGAATCAGTTGAATTAAATAATCTTATTTGATTAACACCAACATCCTTAGCCGTCGCAAAACATTTTATAAGATATTTACCAGAAGTACAGGTAAATGAATTTGTACCCAATGTAACATTCGATCCACTTGTATATGTTAATTCATTTAAGGTTCTAGTGATCCATGTACCTTGAGTAAAATCTCCTCCATTTGTTCCAGGAGTTCTAACATCTCTCATAATCCATATTTTGGTTTTAATATTATCTGATGAAATTAGTAAATTGTTACTACTAGCATCAATGGTTTTATTAGTTAATGTTTGTGTTGTATCAATACCTGCCAATGTTGTTGATACATCTGGAAGTGTTATTATTCTGTTTAATGTATGATTACTTTTTAATGTCATTGTTTTATTGGAAATAGATGCAGATATATCAAAATTTAATTTTTTAGTTGTGTCACTATTATCAACATAATTTACTGATTGACAAACTAAATTTTTATTTGTTAAATCATCATTTGTGGATTTACAAACAAGTGTATCTGTTGTATCAGGTATAGTTATAGTTCGATTAGTTGTGTGTATACTTTTCAAAGTCATGGTTTTTCCAGATATGGCAGTTGTTGTATTAAAACCGATTTTCTTGCTTGTGTCTACAGCATCAGCAAAATAAGAAGTATTATTCATTAAATTTTTATTATTTAAATTATCAGCTGTATTTTGACATACAATGACATCTGATGCATCAGGGATAACAATATTTCTATTTACTGTTTGACTTGTTGTGAAAGTAGTTTTAGTGGATGTTGTACCATTACATGCAAAATTGACTTTAATTGAATTATCATTATTATTAACAATAAAAGTTGTTGTATCGACTAATTTTTTATTATTTAATAAATCATTTGTGTTTTGGCCTACCAATGTATCATTTGTTTGTGGTAATGTTAAAGTACCTGCATTATAAATAGAACTAATAATAGGTAAGGTTAATGTTTTATTGGTTAATGTTTGTGTTGTATCTGTTCCTAATAGGGTTGTTGTGGCATCGGGTAATGTAATTGTTCTATCGGCCTGTTGTATGGATTTAATTGTTAATATGGTGTTGTTGGAAGCATTATTAATGGCAAATTGTACTTTTTTTGTTGAATCATTTGCATCAACAAAGGAACATGTATTTGCATATAATGATTTATTATTTAACATATCTGTCGTGTTTCTACCAATTAAAAGATCTGTACTTGTTGGTAATGTAAGAGTACCCGTATTTAATATATGTGATATGTTTGGTTGAATGAGTGTTTTATTTGTTAATGTTTGAATTGTGTCTATACTGACCAAAGTAGTGTCAGCATCAGGTATTGTAATATTTCGGGTATTTAATGTGGTAATCTCGGATAAATTAAATTTAAATTGTTTACTTGTATCATTAATATCTCTGAATGTCACATTATCAAAATATGTATCTGTAATGGTTTTATTGGAGACAGTTTGATTATTATCTACACCCATAAGGACGGTATTTGTGTCTGGGAATATAATTTCTCGATGTTGTGTATGTGCACTTTTTAATGTTAATGTTTTATTTGTGGTTGCATTTGATATATTAAATATTAATTTTTTATTTTGATCATTACCATCAATTAATTGCAATGTGTTGGTAATTAAATTTTTATTACTTAATGTATCATTGGTATTTTTACCTATGAGTGTATCTGTTGATGTTGGTAAGGTTAAAGTACCACTATTGATTATTATGGATATATTTGGATTAATTAATGTTTTATTATTTAATGTATCAATCGTATTTTTACCAACAAGTGTATCAGTTGTATCTGGCAATGTAATTATACGGTCATTTGTTTGATGAGATAATATTGTCATTGTTGTATTTGTGGTTGAGTTACTTGTATTAAAACCAATTCTTTTAGAATTATCTGTGTTATCAACATGATATGTGGATTCATTATAAAATGATTTATTAGATAAAAAATCAGATGTTAATCTACCAATTAATGTATCGGTTGATGTTGGAAGTGTAAGAGTACCAGTGTTAACAATTGTCGATATTTTCGGCGTGATTAAAGTTTTATTAGTTAATGTTTGTGTTGTATCTATACCGACAATTGTTAAATTACTGTCTGGTATATTTATGGTTCTTGTTGCTAAATGAGAAATAGATGATAAATTAAATTGCATTTTTTTAGATGAGTCATTATTATTTTGAAATGTTGTCACATCATCTATGAATGTTTTATTTGACAATGTATCAATGGTTTGTTGACCAATGAGTGTATCTGTTGATGTTGGTAATGTTAATGTATTATTGTTATTGATAATTTTACTAATATTTGGATCAGTCAATGTTTTATTTGTAAGAGTTTGTGTTATATCAATGCCTACTAGGGTTGTAGATGCATCTGGTAATGTTATTTCTCTGTCAATTGTTTGAGATGTTTTAATTGTGGTTTTAGATCCATGAGAACCATGTGAATTGAATTTGATTAAAATTGTGTCATCTATATAATTTGCAATTGCTGTTGTTTGATCGATCAATATTTTGTTATTTAAAATATCAAAAGTATTTTTGGCTACAAGAGTATCATTTGTACCAGTTGGAAAATTAATATTACCATTATTTGATATACCAGTAATAATTGGATCTATTAATGTTTTATTTGTTAATGTTTGTGTTGTTGTTGTACCTGTTAATGTTGTGGTGTCATCTGGTAATGTAATAGTTCGGTTTATTGTTTGATTTGTATTGATTGTGGTTGAAGTTGAGGTGTTTCCATCAATATGAAATTTTAATGATTTTGTATTATCTGTACCACTAATAAATTTAGTTGATAGGTCATCAAATTTTTTATTTGAGAGTAAATCATCTGTTTCTCTTCCAACAAGTGAATCTGTGGTTGTTGGTAATGTTAATGTACTATTGTTATTCATGATTTGACTGATGATTGGTTTATCTAATGTTTTATTTTTTAGTGTATCTATTGTTACTTTACCGACAAGTGTATCGTCAATGGTTGGTAATTGGAGATGACCACTGTTGTTTGTGATGGTCGAAATTTGGGGTTGAATTAATGTTTTGTTTTCTAATGTTTGTGTATCGGTGAGTGTAACAACTGTTTCAGGTATTAAAGATGTTGATATTAATTTGTCATTATTTGGATGTGTTGCTACTAATTTATTACCAGAGGTGAAACTGTTTGTGTTAGTACCACCGTAAGTTATTGGTAATATACCTGTTATGGCATTCGAATTATTTAAAGGTAATGGTCCATAAGTTGGTGGAATAGTTATGGTACCGCTACTTAATAAGATTTGATTTGAAATGTTTGATGATTTAATTTCAATGGTGTGGTCATTGGATTTTATGGTGGATGAATCATCAACACTTATAATGTTTCCATTTTGAATTAAACCATGTCCAACAGTAATTTGCCCTGTTCTTGAAAATTGTTTGAATTGTATTAATGATCCAGTATTGGTACCAACTATAATCGGATTAAGAGTTGTTAATATCCATCCAGTACTTGTATTTCTTAATCCATTATCAACAAAGACAAATATACCTGTCTTAACTTCTTTAGTATTGTCAAAATCAGGTGCTCTTTCAAATGATAATTTTGTGCCATTAATTGTAATAATCCATATACCATTCTCTTGTTCATTTACTTGATTTTTAATTAATATTCTTTGACCATTATTGCTTGAGTTTAATGATACATCATCTATGATAAACAAATCATTATCCAATAAATCAGCTTCAATTAATCCACATAAAGATTGTCCACCAATCGAATTATACGTAATAACACCTTCAATAGATGTATTATTATCCAACTCGTCTGTTGTTGCCGCATAAACACTATCTTTAACTTCTAAACCAGATGTCATATTATCAACGTACGTTTTACTAACTGCATCATTATCATCAACCGGTGGACATAAATTTATAATTTTAAAATTATTCATATTTAATTCACTCGTTCCAACAATGGGTTTTGTATCTAAATAATTGGTAATTATGTCCACATATTCTTTTGTAACCGCATCATGATCAGTAGTTGGTGTAGATAAATTAACTATTTTATGATTTTTCATATCTAAATCAGTATTTAATGAATTGTTGATAATAGTACCATTATTTAAGGCACCAACTAAATAGAAAATAACATCATCATATTTATTTAAAATAAAGTCTTGTGTATGATCTAAACATGTGATATTTAAGGTAAACCATAAATTATATTCTACAACACCATTAATGATATAAGTAATATATTCATTGATATTATCTCTTTTAGCTATACGGATGTGACCTTTAATAATATCCTGATTACACATTAATGGAAATAAAAACCCTTGAATGTTGACACCATTTTGATCTGTGATACTTATATATAATTCAGTTGATTTTTTAATATTGGAATTTAATCTAAACAATGATGTTGATGGATCACTATTCTTTCTCACATTATCAAATTTATAATAAAAATTCAATATACTGAGTTGTCCAGATATTCCTGTTGGCCCTGTTACACCTGTTGGACCGATTGGACCGATCTCACCATCATATCCCATTGGCCCCATTGGACCTATTGGACCCATTGGACCATGATGCCCTCGTCTACCTTCTGGACCTTGTGGACCCTTTGGACCCATTAATCTAATTAAATTATTTGTTGGTAATGGAGAATCATGTTGATATATATTATTATCTTCAATTGGTGTTTGATTTGGATTTATATTTATATTAATTTCTTTATTCATGATACTAATTATATAATACTGATGTAAAAAAAATATATTAAAAAATATGCTTTTTTCCATTTTTATTATTATAAAGTATGTGTTAGACATTTTCAATAAACAAATATAGGCACATCATTTACTGATATTCTAGATTGATGATTTTCTGACTTAATTTTAAAGCATCAAAGTTAACACCATAACATTGGACATTATATTTATTCCCTTGTATGATTTTTTTAATTATTGTATCAACATCATTTCCTGCAAACATATTATGTTCAATGATATATGAATTATTTTTATCATCAATGACATTATATATTTGTTGATTATTTATTTTAACTGAATAAAAATCTTTTATTGTTATTGATTTGACGGTTAAAGTAAAATAATAATACAGGTACTTGATGAAAATGATGGATACTATAAATAATATTAAGAAGATGAACATTTTTTGATAATTAATTATACAGATACAATTAATTATATTTTTAAATCAATTTTTATTTACTGTTCCATTTTTTGGGTGATCTGATAGATAATGGAATCAATGGTTTAATTTCAGTCAATGGTTTAATATTCAACACACGTTCATCAAATTTTTTCAAACCAAATCTAGGATCATTATTAAATAATTTAACTAAGTGTCCATGAAGACTATTATCATTCATTTTAACATAAGCTGTGACTGGTCTTTGATAAACTGTTGAAACTTCTTCCTCAACATCAAAACTCATAATACCAAATACTCCAATCTTTTCAGTTTTCTTCTCATATGAATTCCACCATCCATTAATTGTGATGTTATTTTTCTCGTAAACAATAATAAATTCATTTTCTTTCTTCAAATATAATCCTTCTTTAAGGCTGACATCTGATGTAATTTGATCAGGTGTTTTTTCATTTTGGAATGCAACTGATGCTTGTTTGCTACCCTCTAATTCTCTGATAAATTCAAGAGCATGTTTTTCCAAATTGTTTATAGCATTCTCTTTACTATGGTATGTTATTTTATGAATAACTTTACCTATAGTTTTGCAATCGATGTAGTAAATTATATATGGCATAATTCTTTATAATATACAATGAGAAGATATTTATATTGTTTTATTTGTGTTTTGATTTTTTTATATTTTCTTACATATCAGCATTCAATTTATTTATTTCAGAATAAAATTCTCCTGTTCCATCACCAGAATTAGCAGTAATATCAAACATACGGTCATAATCATAACCTTTAATCGGTTTTTTGGTGATAAATAGATCACTATTGACATCAACAACTACTGGATCACCTCGGGAATTGGCATAAGGATATTTCTTTTGTTCATGTCCTTGACATTGGTATTTCTTGTTGGTGATATCCGGATAATATAATAATGGATCACTGTCTGAAAGTTCTTTGGTAACAGTGGCATAATGTCTATTACATATCTCTTGTGGTAATTGTTTGAGGAAACTAAAATTATATAATTTTGTATCTTTATCTTGTGTTGTTGTTTCAGGTACATCATTATAAGCATATCGATGTTTGATTAATCCAGGTGATCTAGTTTCAAATCTGGTGGCATTTAAATCTTTATAATTAAAGATTGGATGATTGGTGTTATAATCAATAAATCTATAAATTGGTTGTAAATCTTCATCATATCCAACCAAAAATGGATTTGTACCCATTAAATTATATCGTTTACTATCTTCACGTTGTTTAGATTGTTTATATTTTTCATAGTTTTCTACATTATGTTGATCAAAATGTTCAGATTGATTGAAGAATAAACCATGTATTATTATCAATATGATAATGAATGATAGAATCCATAATATTGTTGGTAACATAAGTTATATACTATATAACTTATAAAATTAATTAATTTTTATTATATTTATTATTTAAACTGGATTATTTAAACTTGATGACAACGTTCTAATTCTTCACAGATTTCATCACATGATTTTTTAGACAAACATCTTTTCTTTTCCAATTTCTTGCACAATTTACGGATAACATGTTTACATTCACATTTTCCTTTAGATCCTTTGTGTCCTTTTGATCCTCTAGATCCTTTGCATCCTTTAGATCCTTTTCTTCCTTTAGATCCTTTGCATCCTTTAGATCCTTTACATCCTTTTGATCCTTTACATCCTTTAGATCCTTTACATCCTTTAGATCCTTTACGACCACATGGACCACATGCTCCACATTTTCCTTTAGATCCTTTAGATCCTTTGCATCCTTTAGATCCTTTGCATCCTTTTGGTCCTTTAGATCCTTTGCATCCTTTAGATCCTTTACATCCTTTAGATCCTTTGCATCCTTTATTTCCAGTGCATCCTTTAGATCCTTTCTTTCCAGGGCATCCTTTAGATCCTTTGCATCCTTTAGATCCTTTACATCCTTTAGATCCTTTGCATCCTTTTGATCCTTTCTTTCCTCTGCATCCTTTAGATCCTTTTCTTCCTTTGGATCCTTTGCATCCTTTAGATCCTTTGGGTCCACATGGACCTCTTTCGCCTTTACATCCTTTAGATCCTTTAGATCCTTTACATCCAGCACGTCCACATGGACCTCTTGGACCACATGGACCTCTTGGACCACATAAGCCTCTGTCACCTTTACATCCTTTAGATCCTTTGCAACCTTTAGATCCTTTGCATCCTTTTGGTCCGGGACATCCTCTTGGTCCAACTGGGCCTCTTGGTCCACATGATGGTTTACAAGGTTTTCTTGGTTTGTTTGGTCTACATTGTTTTCGACTTTCACTTGAGCTTTCAGAAGATTCTGAACCACATCTATTTGGCATAATTGTTATATACTTATATATAATAAAATATTTAATTATATTGATGATAAAAAAAAAATAAATTTTTAGACTTACTAAATTATTCTTATAATTTTCCTTGCAATTTAACCACTATTAACATCAATAATTCCAGTGTTAATTTTGTCATATTCTTTGCCTGATATATTAAAATATTTACCATCGTACGAAACAACATGCAAAACACCCTCGTCGTCAAAGGAGCATACTGTTTTTGTACTTGTTCCTATACTTACTTGTTTAAATCCCCAATGAGAACCAAAATAGGCTGGTAAATAATCTTTTAATCCAGACAAATATGATTGGACGTTCTTAGTTTTTTCTTTGTCTTCGTATAATTCAAAGAAATGCACAGTACCTGTTCCGCTACAACATGCCAATACCGATGAATCTTTATTAAAAGCTAAATCATGAATATTCATAATGGATGATCCACGACGAAATTCATACTTTAATTTACATGTTTCGACGACAAAAACTTTAACTAATGTACCAGTTTCAGATGCAGTTGCAACTAAACTACCATCATAATTAATAGCCAATGCTGTAATATTGTTTTGATGTGCTTGAACAATCTTATATGTATCATTTGATGGTTTCCAAATTGCAATTTCTCCTTTATTGGTACCCAATGTTGCAATAACAAAATCTTTTCCATTACTAACAGTACATAAACCAGTTGGATTTGAATATGTAATCTTAGAACTCAATTGTGACATACCAAGTTTGAAATTAAAAACATTAACTTTTCTATCTAAAACAACTATGGCTTTATCTTCCATGACACGAAGATTCTTAATTGGTTCATTCATACTGACTTCATACACTCGTTGTTTCTTTTTGTCATCCCACATAATAAACATGTCTTTGGATGCAAATGGATTGGTACCACCACCAACTAAAAACATAATATTGGTTTTACCATACATTCTAAGAATACCGACCCCTCCTTCTCGTTTGTTATCGGTTTGTTTTTCGAAACATAAAATTTCTTTGTTTTTGCTATCTTTGGTGTCTTTGTTGTCTTTGTTGTCTTTATCTTTAGTGTCTTTATCATCTAGCTTTTTAAGAGCGTAAACTATTTCACCATTCGCTGTGCAAACTGTCACATGTGATGTTGGTTGATTGAAACATAAATCTAAAATACTCATTATGGCTTGTTAATATATCTATACAATATATTAACTTTTATATGTTTTTATTTGAATTTTCAATTTTTTATGCATAATTATGACAACATTATTATCTAATATATGCTGGAGAACCAACATATCGATTCCATTTTTTCTTGCCATATCGTGGATTAATATGACCATAAGGATATAAATATAAATATTTCCATGCATCATCACTTAAATATGTATCTTGTGGACCTTTGGCTTGCAATTGAACAATAGTGCCCATATTATAACCTTCTTTTCGTGTACTATATAAGATCAACAATATAACACAAATAATAACAAGTATTGTAATAATTATCATAGGATATCTACTCTATGGTTAGATAGTTTTTTCAGTTTTATTATATTTTACACACATTTAATTAAATAAATAAATTAATCATTCAGTTGAGGTAACTTAAGCTTTTCGATCTCATCCAACATTTCGAGACATTCATATTGTTTATCTAAATCTGGAATTAAAGTAACACACCTAGAATCAATTAAAATTGCCATATTGTAAAGCAAATTGTCTTTGTTCCTAATATACCTCATATTTTTATGATTATCGTATACTGCTCTAAGACATAATTCATATGATGCATTTTTGGCAAATTTAAATGATAATGGATTTAATTGATAAGCATAATCACATAATTGTTCTGTTTGTACAGAAATATATTCTAATGCCATTGGATTGTTTTTAATTGCTTCCATACAATATATTTCTTTTTCCTCCCCTTGATAAAGATATTGGACAGCATTTCCATTTTTTCTTAATGTTGTTAATATGATATCATCACATTGTTCATCAGATAATTCAAAAACTCTATATCTTACCTCATTTAATAGATCTGGTTCTCTACTTAATGCCAACTTATATAATTCACATGTTGGATTATCTATGATCAATATTACTGATGAATTTTTACAAATCGCATATCTTGCCACAACATCTGATGGATTTTTAATGTATTTAATGGAATTATAATTTTGATTAATTGCTGTTATACATTGTTCAAGTGATGGCTTTTTGATATGTTTAATTGTTAATCCATCTAATTCTAATGCTATATTACATAATTCTCCAGTGGGATTTTCTATAAATTCTAAAGCATTTGGATTATTTTTAACAGCTGTTATGTATATATCACTATCATTTTCATTATACATATTTAATTTTAATGATTTTAATAATAAACCATTTTTACTAAGAGCTTCTAATATTAATTCTTTTTTAGGATTATCAATATTAAGTATCATTGATGGTACTTTTTGAACCATTGATAATAATGTTTCATCATTTCCATCAAGTTTGTCTATTAATTTTATTTTATCCAATAATTCCGGATATTCCTGTTTAACTTTTTTTATCATATCATTTGTTATGTTTTTAATAAATTCTATTGCCTTTGGATTATTTTGAAATGCAATTTGTTCAATTTCATTATTATATTCATCTGTATAATCTCGTCTGCAATATTTTAATGCTAACCCATCATTGATCACTGCAACTTTACACATTTCTTCTGTTTTCCATTTAGTTGGTACAAATTTCAACAAAATACCCATGCGTGTCACCGCTTCAAAGTACATCTCGAATGTTAATTGTGCGGCATTTATATGTCTAATAACAAATGGATTAATTTTAATGGCCTCCATATAAAATTCAGCAGTTACATTTTCAACATGTATAATTGCTCCTGCATTTAATTTTACGGCTTCTAAACATAATTCAATTGTCTGATGTTTATTTTTAATAAATCTTAATATTAATGGATCAATATTGATTGCAAGACTGCACATTTCTGGTGTTAATATATCTTCAGGTATAGTACAAATATTATTTACATTAAGATGTATACCTCTCATACATATTAATTCACTGGGTCTTTTAATATATCTAAATGCATATGGTGAATTTTCTAATGCAAGTAAACATATTTCATCACTTGGATTTTTTACACATTCAATCACAAATGAATCTTTAGTGACGGTATTTTTTATTAATTCTTCAGTTGGATTTTTAACATATTTAAGAAATGCTGAGTGAGTGTTGATAATTTCTTTACAAAAAGTCATATCATTCCATATTTCCCAATCTTCAATATTAATTGTTTCATCTAATATCAATTTATCAGATACATATTCATCGTTATCAATGTAAACAATGGCATCTTGTGGAATTGTCACTGTTCTCATCAAGGCATTATATGCATATTTTATTTTTTTCAAGAATTGAGCTTGATCATAAAATTTAATTCCACCTGTTATATAACCATGATTATTGTCTTTATATTTATGTTCATTTAATCCTGTGACAAAATTATGACTGTCATGTACATACGTTAGTGTGTAAAATTTAACCTCAAAGAAATATTGATTGAATAATTCTCCGGGTAATACATTGTGTAATAGCTCGTCCATATGTGAATTTTGTTATTAACCTTTATTAACCTTTATTAACCTTTATTAGTATTTTATGATGATTTATTATGGTACTTTATTATTAATTATCAATTTTTTTGACAAATGATGATAAAATAAAAAAACAGGTTGGGTAACTAATTTGACATATGTATCATATATTTTTCAACTGAATGCAATCTTAATATTATTTTTTCAATAATACTTACATATGATAACACATTGTCCAAATTATCAGTGTATTCATTTTCTAATTTGATCATATCATTTCTTAAATTATTATAACCGATCTGATCAATCATTTGAACTTGTTTGTCGCAAATGCACTGAATGTTAAAATTGATGTCAATATTATCCCAACTGTCATCATTGATTTTTTTAACACACAAAATGCTATAACCCATTATGTCATTAAGGATAACAAATAATGGTTTTATGTTTGTCATCAGTTCGCGACATGTATCTAAACTATCATCAATTATATTCATAATAGAATATAATTGATTAATTGTATTTTCAATATTATTAAAATTATAGGTCATGTTAATACTTTCAATGACATTAATAATAGACTCATATTCATCATTTAATGAATAACCATAATTTCCAAGTATATTATTTATTTCAGTGACATGATTATTAATAAGATCAATTAATTGCTTCATCTTTTCGATATGGTTCGGTAAATCTCTTTGATATTTTGATAATTCTTCAATTTTGTCAATAATATCTTTGATGTCATTATACTGACTTTTGTTGACATAGACAGTTAATATTGGATTTGGATTATCATTTCTTTTGGATGGAATAACATATTTGGATAATGGTTTTGATGGTACATTAACTGGTGTATTTTGTAGAGATCTTTTTAACATTTTTATTGGTGTTTCAGATATGATTCTTGTTAAGGTTTGTGTCGACATTTTTGATGTTTTTGTAAAATTTAATATGTTGATATTAAATATAGTCTTTAATATATCATTTTTGAATGGATACCTCAATGATATCAATTTTCAATTTTTTTGTAGGATCTTTAATAATTAACCACAAAGTCATCAAATTGCAAGTTATTTTTAGGATCAATTTTATGTGATTCGCCAAATATATTGTTATATTTTTCACTATATTTCCAATCATTCACTTTCATCATAAGAAATTCTCCAAAAAATGGCATACTTGCATTCAACATTTTTCCATAAGGCAAATCATCTGGACATAATAATCCCTTATATTCCTTCTTATTGATATTTTCAATGATGTGTAATAAACCGCTCATATATCCACCAATTACTTGAACAATTGTGGCATTTATATTATCATCAAATTTATTGTCATATATTTCTCTTGCTTCATCAATACCCAATAACGATCCAATCCAATAAATATCTCCATTTTCTAAATAAAATGTAACTCCTAATTCATCTCGGCCAGATATGATATCAGATGTTAATAATCTTGTGTTATCTTGATATTCTAAGTTTCTTTCTCTTAATTCATGGAAGCTTTGCATGGTTGAATCACATGGATGATAAACATAATAAACAGTTGGTTTTGATATTAATTTATCTCCCTCATAATATGAAAATTCACGACCCATCGTAAATGCCTCATCATGTCTTACAACCATTCCTATATAATTCTTCGACAAAGGTACATATGATGTAGCATATGTTGACATGCCTCGACGTTGTAATATTAATAAATTATGTTGTTCGTGTGGATTTGTTACTTTATCAGATGGAATTGTTTTCTCATGAGTTCCCCAACTTACTTCTACAGGACCCATTGCCTCTTCGTACATTGATTCCAATGTTGATGACCATGTATTACAATATTCATTAATCTTTTTTGGATTTTTTGTTTTCTGTGTATCCTTTTCACTGATATGGATAACTTTGATACCTAATTTATGTGCCAATTCACCATATGTTTTATAGTTTTTAATCATATTGGCCTTATTAAATTTTTCATTTAACATAACTATCCCGAATTTAGCCCAGATGGAAACATTACCTGGATTACAACCCATTGATATAATAAAATTGGTATTATGTTCTGAATATGTTTTATTTAATTTATCTAATTCAAGATGTTTATATAATAAACTATATTGGAACGGATCAGTAACATCTTTATATGACCATTCTTCAATGGATGAATTGATATATGAACAACCAACTTCTTGACAAAATATATACATATCAGTTGTACATACATTATAAGAACAATCAATTATAATATCATCCTTTTCAACATTTTTAAATATTTCTTTGTAATTATTATGAGTAATTAACTTATTGACAAAATTCATATTTTTATTAACTTTATTGATCTTCTCTTTAACCTTACAATCTAAATCTATTATAGTAATATCTTCCGGCTTGGTTTTACATATTTTTAAAAACATATAAATTAATGCAGGGCCAATGGCACCAAAACCCATAACCCATAATTTATGATTAAATTTTATGTTACTATCGTATAATTTTTGTAACATTTTTTTCCTGTCTGTTTTATTTAAAAAACTTTTATTAAAAATTTTCTGATCATCCATTCTATAATATTGATTTATATTATATTTATTATTAATGTGAAAATTATTATTGTTCAGTCAATTGAATATATTGATTTATAATGATATGATGTATATCATTATAAATTAAGTATTGTTTACTGTTTACGGTTCACCATTTATGGTTTACTGTTAACGGTTTACCATTTATGGTTTACTGTTAACGGTTCACCATTTACGGTTCACCATTTACGGTTCACCATTTACGGTTTACCATTTACGGTTCACCATTTACTGTTCACCATTTACGGTTTACCATTTACGGTTCACCATTTACTGTTTACTTGATGGTAATAATATCAAATCCATTCTCATGAGCATGATCAAAGTATTTTTCATCAACGACTGGTTTACTTAATATTTTCTTCAAGTAATTAAATACCAATTGTTGTTTTTCTTTTTTATTCAACTGTCCATTTTGGTAAATCAATTGTTCACATGTCATTTTGGGATCAATATCTGTTTCTAAATTGGTTTCATTTTCGATCATAAAGTTAATCAATTCAAAACTTGGAGAATATTTGAATGAATATTGTAACATATTTAATATACCAGTATTCGCAATTACATTAGCACTAACATTCGCACTTCGTGTATTAATTTGTGGAGATTTTGCACCCGTACTATTCAACTCTAATCCATATGCCAATAATAATTTCAACAATCTCAAATTACCAGTAGAAACAACATTATGTACAATTCTGCAACCCTGTTTATTCGTATGATTTATTGATACATTTTTTTCCAAAAAAAATTTAATCATTTCTGAATCATTTGGATAATTAGTAATTAAATAATCAATTGGACGATTACCAATATGATCTTCACATTCCAATGATATATCTTTAGCCATTAAATGTTTAATGACTTCAGGTGTGGAATGTTTAATAACAACATGAATTGGTCTCAAGTGTCGTCTATCTTCAGTATCATAATCAATCGAATTATTAATAACATGAATAGTGCAATCTGCTGGACAGTTTTTTGCAACAACTTCAATTAATGTTTCTTTCCCGATTTCATAATTTAATTCAAAATTAGTAAAATCTTTAATTTTTTCATATTGTTTATTTTTAATGATCTCGAAAAATTCCTTTTCAAACAAATAAAATGGCTTTTTAACAATAAATTGATTTTGTTTGTCTTCAGGGTGCTTTTCTAAATATTCAGCAACAATTAAACGCATGGTATTAACACGCATAAGGGTTCTCCCCATTTTTTGATTTGTTTTTGGGCTGATGTCCTTAGTTTTTAACCAGTTGACAATCGCCATATATTCATATACATTACCATCTTCTGCAACAACTGGGTCGCATAAGAACAATTTAGTGATTGGGCATACGAGGTTTTCTGTAGTCATGTAATTATAAGCTTTATATTATATATATAATAGATTATTTTTATGTCTTTTTTAATTCAACTTTTTTATTAATGAATAAAGTGGGGTGAACAAAAATTGAAAAATATACAATGTGATGTTTCTATACATAAATAATAATTATCAAAAATATAAATAAAATAATGTATTCGTAATCTAATCATCCCTATAATCATGTTTCCGATAGATAGTCGATGGTATTTGAGTTATTTCACGTTTACTAATTCTATTCTTATGCAGTTTGTTTATCAATTCCTGTATGGCTGACATAATTTGTACATATTTAATTTCTATCTCTGTTTTTTCTAAAGTGATAATTGGTAATTCTTCACCATTAATTTGTGTTCTCACATAATTAAAATAATCCTGATAAATAGTTTTGGCCTGATTTGCATACTCAACCATGTTTTGCATTTCAGTATTAATAATGGTATTTAATCTATGTGCTTCAAATTTGGAATATATATCTGGTAATGGTTGCCTGTAAATCAATGTGGGTGGCCGAGTAACCCATTTTTCAATATTTGCAAGTTGTGTGTTATATCCTTTCAAGATAATTAATTGGTCTTTGGTATTACCTTTCTTTTTTTGTTTATTATCATCATCCTGATTATTTATGTCATCTGATAAATCATTATTATATTCTTCATCATCTTCATTATCACTCCCAACATAATCTTCTTCTTCATCAACTGTTTCAATATCTACATCTGCTTCTTCTTCATCAACTGTTTCAATATCTACATCTGCCGATTCATCATCAACTGTGTTAACTGTGTTAACTATGTTAACGGTGTTAGCTGTCTGTTGGTCTTCATTTGGTTTATTATCTGGTTTAGATAATAGACTATTATTAGATACATTATGATTCATTTCTCTATCTTTTTAATAACAATTTATAATTCGATATATTCTATGATGTACAAATTTCAATTTTTTTATATCAATAATAGATATACTCTAAATGAATTCTGTTGACATGTTGTGGAATATCAATTGTAGTGAAAGTACAAAATATATCCTTGTTATAGTTATGATTATTTTAGCATCAGTTTCATGTATGTTACTAGGTAAAAAAGATAAAAGTAAACAAGATAAAAGTACACAAGATAAAAAGTACACAAGATAAAAAGTAAACAAGATAAAAGTAAACAAGATAAAAAGTAAACAAGATAAAAGTAAACAAGATAAAAAGTAAACAGGATAAAAGTAAACAGGATAAAAAGTTAACAAGATGAAAGTAAACAAGATACTCAAAATAAACTACAAACTGAAAATAAATATAAATAAAAAAACCATCGACATCAACATTAACATTAACCTTAACATCATTATTTCTTACTGGTTTCATTATTATTGGATACCCACAAATTGGACAATGCGGATGACAATCTTGTCATGGTTCCATTAAATGTTTGTTCCTTACTATGATAATGAAACCAATCTTTAACTTTAACAACATATGTTTGGTTATCCAATTGGCTTATTAAATGCATTTGGGCATCAACATCATGGCATCCTGGTACAAATCGTTTTAAAATTTGGTCAATGATTTCTTTTTCAGTGATGTTAATATTTGAAATTTTAGGTAATAACAACAACATATTCATAAATATATCAATGTTTCTTCTCAATGCATTATATATTTTATTGCACAAATTAATGAATTGTTCATAATACACACTTCCATAACCCCCAATTGCCTCCACAATTTCAGGTGTGATCCTAATACCTGTATTGGTTAACACTGGATCTTTACCCAAAATAAAACCGAAATCGATATGAAATAATCGACCGTTTTTGGTAATCATGATATTATCTAAATGCCTATCACCAATTCCAAGTATATAAGTTATAACACAATAAGCTGCTGTACTTTTAATAAATTTGTCTCGAAGATCTTTAATTTGGATATCAGGATTGTGTTCCAATATATAATTCAAAATGCTTGATTTAATATTTTCCTGAATATAATAGATAGTATCCGAATTATCAACAATTTCAATTAATCCGGATGTTTTATTTATTGGCAATACATTGTAACATACAAGGTTCAAATCAATGTTTTCATCTTTCTTCAAAATAATATCAACAATGTTAATTAGATTCAAAATAATTTGATCCTTTCTTACATCTTCTTTCTTAAATAATACATTTGTTATTTTTCCATCGGATGTTGTACATGGTAACAATAAAGGTCTTGTTGCACTGTTTTTAATTTTAATTTTATTAATAAGAATGTCCTTAATCTGCAAATTAACATTCAATGGTAATACTAATTCATTTTTAAGATGGAATTTATCTTTAACATCATCATATTTTTTATTTTCATCACATATTTC
>Ga0315284_10004182_pt1 | contig 20511 bp, 16 predicted proteins | sample YL17G09_16_MG_FD_203696 | JGI IMG/M metagenome (GOLD analysis project Ga0315284, IMG submission 203696) | Sediment microbial communities from Yellowstone Lake, YNP, Wyoming, USA - YL17G09_16 | ecosystem: Environmental > Aquatic > Freshwater > Lake > Sediment | place: USA: Wyoming | collected...
AATTTATATTCAATAACCAATTTATTGCAATATTTACTTGTCAATGAAAGATTTCTAAAATCACATCTTGACTCAATATAACCAACAATGATTGTATCGATATCCTTAAATACAAGCATTTTAATCATAAATAATTATGATTAAGTAGCTTATGCATTAATTTAATCAATTTTTTTATCTAATTGGATCAAATAATTATATACTTTTGTATGACCATTTTTCTTACTCAATCTAAATGCTTCTTCATTCTCAGCATGAATATCAATATTTCACCATCTACTAACTAGAATAATCAAATTGCACTCAATCTACAAATCCATTTTACTAGAAAGATTGCCGACGTATAACATAAAATAATATAACAGACGATCACTGGAATTCTACTAGATCTCTCTATAATACCCATAATTAAAAATCCCTTTAATAAATAATTCAGTAAATATGGCTCATATATGACAAGTAATATTAATATTATTTGATAGATTGATATTTTTTTTCGGTAAGACATAAGTAGTCCCACAAATGTCAAATCATTATTACTCGCATTTATTTTCTGAATTAATGAATTATCATATTGAATGACAATTTCGCGAAATGTGCGTAGAGAATCAATCGATATGCATGTCTCCGATGGAACATTCAAAATGGTGACTTTCTGTTTTTCACAATTATGCAACATTAGATATTCTGGAATATGGCCATCGATCGTAACCATTTTCATAAAATCATCGTAAAATAAACGATAGATTCCGATAGAAATTTGATTACGATGGGTTAATCCATGTTCGAAAATAAATTGGGCAATCATAGATCGAGTAATATTGACCATTAATGCGTTATCATAGTAGAGACTGATGGACATGTAATAATGATTATATGTCCATAAATTGTTAATATAGGAATGCAAACATTAAATTGATCATGATGAATGGCATATTTTTAAGAATTCCACTATTATCCCAATAGGTTTGCTTTTCACGAATAAGAAGACAGAGAGAAAACGAATAGAATGCATTCAAGATACACAATGTTTGATACATTTCTGGCGAATCATATATGATAATAAATCCAATAATACTAGAGTACACGTATAATATCCCAATTCGTTTGGTAATTTCCAGCTCACCATTAAAATATACAGAAGACTTATTTCCAGTAAAAATGGTAATCGCTTTTTCTGGAAAGAATCTACAAATCGCCGCATAACAAACCATTACACATTGTGAAAATAATAACCACCATTTGAGTATATCAGCCATAGGAATTGATAATAGCATAAGTTATGATATTATCAATGAATTCATTTTTTCAATTTTTTATAATATTGTTCAACTGCACATAATAGCTTTTTAATCTGGCATTTTACCGGTTCCGATAACGATATGTTCACACCCATATGGTTGTATAATAGATATAGGTTATAAATCGCACTATCAAAAACATTTGTCGATATTTTTTGTTGTTTGAATAATTCAAATAATGCAATGACATGTGTCAATGCTATAGTAGTCACAATGTTGTTATTTATTGTAGGATCAATACGGTTGTTCTGTAATAGCAGTTTCATCATCGATGTATCATTGTTTTTAATAGCATGGATCAGACAAAGATTATTATTGACAGATGGGTTAACTCGTTTATCCAATAACAATTCCTTTACGAGGCTTACATTTCCGTGGCTTACACCATGGATGAATACACAATTATTATTAAAGGATGGGTCAATTTTTGGATGTTTGATTAGCATTTCCATAATTCGTATCGAATTATTTTCTACTACAGTCACTAAACAACAATTATCCCGGACACTTGGATCAACACGTGGATCAGACAACAATAATTTTGTAAGAGGATAATTATTTGCTTTGACGCAAAAACGGATGGCGCGATTATCATCCATAGCCGGATCAATGTCTGAGTCTTGTAATAAGAACGTAATATATTCATTTTTGTAACCCACCAGTTGGATAGCCTCCAAAAATAACTCTTTTTTATCAAACCTCCACATGGCATATAATTTATGCAATATTCCATTTTTGATGTATGTGGATGCATAATTTAATATACGATGATATGTATTTGGTGGAATATTCTGAATCAGTTTCATTAGAACTGTTTCATTTGCCTGGAAAATTGCGTGTTTGATCATGGCCATGTCAGATGATAGAGGATCTAAATCTGGACTATCAATGAATAATTCGATTAGATCCGAATTATCATACTGGATTGCACATGTCATCGCAGAATTAACATCATATATATAATCTGGTGGATTATGGACCAGCATTTTTTTAACCAAAAATACATTATTCGACGCGATAGCCTTTTGATTGGCCCGATCGAAATCGATTAATTTATGCATTTCCGGATTGCGTAATACAATGTCCATTAAACGCATATCGTTATTCTCAATGGCATGGATGATTAGATCCTTATGATATGGTTTGATTGATAAAACTAATTCCAGAATATCGTATTGTTCTGGAGAAATATCATCTTTGGATTGAGTGATACTATGTACAATCGTAGGACAATTCAAATTAGTAACATCATAGTTTTCTACCAATAATTTCACTAATTGATAATTACCATATTTCACAGCTGAATATAACACATCTAGTGGATTAATTGGTTGTGATATATGATTGAGTAAAATAGTAACAAAATCATTATGTTGTTTTTCAATGGCACAGTGTAATGCTGCCATATTATGGTGTTTAAAACCGCGGCTAATTCGATGGTCCATTTTATCACAGGTTAACAATATTTTCAGGGTATTAATATCATTCTGTTGTGCGATATCAATAAATATTGCATTACATTTCCTCTTGTTAAATCTCGTAAGGTGATCCAACAATAGTTGAATGGCATCTTTTTTTCCGGTATTGATAACTGATTTAAATAATTTTTGTTTTTTTTTCGTTTTGGTATTGTAGAATGTAATATAGATTTCTAACGGATGATCTCCATTATATGTCATCCAGTAATGTTGTTGGATAAGTTTCTGCCATAATATTTTACTTATGCAAATGGAATAAAGATGTTGATTATATGTCTGCATAACGGAAATAATGTCTCGAATATCTAACATGGGTAGTATTTGTAAGATGTTATCTGGAGAAATATCTAGTAGAGATGCCATTTTAATCATTCTTTTACCAGCATTTATGTATAAATATTAAATCAATTTTTTGTGATCTGTATATATGATGACGACAACTATTAATAAAACCATTTCGCTAAAAAAGAAAAAGGCAAATCTAGCATCGGTGGATGTCTTTGTCTATTGTAGTGGAAAATGTGGTAGTTCTACATTATATTCTACTTTCATTAAAAATAAATATGATGCATTACATATTCATAACAACCACCAATTCCAAGAATATGTCATTCAAAGTACCCATCATACAATCTTTGATGTGATTGACCACAATGCAAGTCGTAAACAGATGATTTATATTATTGATTCTTATCGGACACCAATCGAAAGGAAAATATCAAGTTTCTTTCAAAATCTCAGAAAACATGTTCCTAATTATCGGACCACGTCTATTGACGAATTAATTACTATTTTTAATAAATCATTTTTGACAACACTTGAGGAATACCATTCTATTGAAGAGGCATTGCGACATTACCAGTTACCAAATTGGTCATCGTTTGATTTTGATAAAAAATACAATATCCAACAGAAAGGGAATTTAGTATTCATCAAAATACGATTCCATGATATCAACCAATGGGATAAAATTCTATCTAATATATTCCAGACACCTATCAAAATATTTTCATCTAATTTATCTGGTGGAAAACAGTATGATACACTCTATCAGGCATTCAAACTCGCGTACCACGTTCCGGATACATATTTGAAAACACATTTGGTAAATGACAAGAATTTCAAAATCTATAACACCGAACAGGAACAGACATCATATCTCAAAAAATGGGGCAAAACTATCGAATAATATATTTACTCAACTATGTATAATGATCACTGGACATACTAAAAGTATAACACTTAATAAACGACAACTGTGTGACTTGGAATTATTATTAAATGGTGCATTCTATCCACTTACTGGGTTTATGAATGAGATGGATTACAAATCATGCTTGTATAATATGACATTAGCGGATGAATCTGTCTGGCCAATCCCGATTATTTTGGCTGTTGATTTAGCATTGCATCCAGTTACGTTACATGATATTATCATTTTGAAAGATGAAACTGGCATTCCAATTGCCGAGATGATCGTAGATGATATTTATCAACCTATCATAAAAGATGAATTAGAGCATGTGTTGGGAAGCAATGATCCAAATCATCCATATTATCCTATTGTAATGGGATATCAAAAACATCATTATCTTGGTGGCCATGTACATCCTATCAGACCCATCATCCATTATGATTTCAAAGACCTTCGTCTTACTCCACAACAAACAAATGCATATTTCCGAGAAAATAATTGGACCCATATCATCGGATTCCAAACCAGAAATCCATTACATAAAGCACATTATATATTAACACAATATGCTATGCATGAAACCGGTTCCGATGCGAAACTATTATTACATCCTATTGTGGGAATAACGCAAGATTGTGATATTGATTATCATACTCGCGTGAGATGCTACAAAAAAATCATTACAAAATATGCACCTGGTACAGTCTTGTTATCATTACTTCCATTAAGTATGCGGATGGCAGGCCCACGGGAAGCATTATGGCATGCATTAATTAGGAAAAATTATGGTTGCACACATTTCATTGTGGGTCGGGATCATGCTGGTCCATCATATAAAACATCGGACGGAAATCCATTTTATGATCCCTATGATGCACATCAATTATTGATACAATATGAATCACGTATAGGAATCAAGATCATCTTGTCACCAAATATTGTATTTGTTAATGAGCTAGGTGAATTTCGAAAAGAAACAGAAATTCCAGAAGGAATGACAATTTCTAATTTATCCGGGACTGCGTTGCGCGATCTAATTTATCATCAAAAAGATGTTCCTAACTGGTTCAGTTGGCCCGATATTATAGATGAATTAAGAAATGAACATAAATCAGGACTATGTGTCTATTTCATTGGATTATCAGGAAGTGGTAAATCTACCATGGCGAATGTTCTAATGGATACATTACGAGAATCAAGACGATGCGTCACATTATTGGATGCAGATATTGTTCGATTGAATCTAAGCAAAGGACTTGGTTTTAGTAAGGAAGATAGGAGTACCAATGTCAGACGAATTGGTTACGTAGCATCCGAAATAGTAAAACATGGTGGATGTGTCATTTGTGCTAATATTGCTCCCTATGATGAAGATCGCCAATATAATAGGAAAATGATTAGTCAACATGGAACTTATTTGGAAGTATATATGAACACTTCCCTTGAATGTTGTGAACGAAGGGATGTAAAAGGATTATACAAATTAGCTAAACAAGGTATGATTACTAATTTTACTGGTATTAATGATCCATTTGAGGAACCGATGTCACCTGATCTAGTAATAAATGGAGACGAACAACAGTGTTCGGTTGAGTTTAATTTAAATCGCATTTTGGAAATAATATATCGTGATTAAGAAATCATCATATATTATTAATCATAGAGATCGAATAATTCGTACTCTTTTTGTTGTTCGACATTAACCGTCTCGAATAATGTAGGATCAATATTGATTTGTGTCATACAATCGTTTTTTGATGCTAATTTATTCCCAGGGCAAAATCGGACATATTCTTCTTCTGTAGTTCGCCTAGTATTTAAATCCATCCCGACTGGCAAAACATGGTAGACTAATTTCGACCCATCTGCATATCGTAAACATTGTGACTTATTTGGATGACGAAACAGACAATCTACTGGTATTTCTACCAATTGGTTATTTCGTAAATGTAAACAATCAGAATCCCAAACAGATTTCTTTTTATTCCAGATCTGAATTGGTACTTTCTTTTCTGCAAAATCATACAAAATACATTCTGGGAACGCACTACCTTCTAATTTAGAACAAATCGCTTTAATATATGTTAATTGGAGAGTTGGATAAACAGTTCCATTATTGTCCACATTACGATACTCACTAGTTGCCTCTATTTTTGTAGTTTGGAATACTGGATTATTTTTTAATACGACTCTGAAAATCATCATTTGAGATTTGGCGGCATAGTCCATAGCAGTTTTACCTTTATTATCACATAAGGTAAAGTCTGCATCCATCAGCAATAATCGGTCAATCATAATAGGTAATCCATGAGTGACGGCATACATCAGTGGCGTTTTATTATGAGCATCACAGTAGTTTAAATTTGGAGGAGATTTATGGGATAACAGTAAATTGAACATTTCATAATCACGTCTAACGATTGTATAGATGAATGATTCGTCAGAATTTGCTCCATGGTCCAACAGTTTTTTCACATTTTCAATTTTGTTTTTTTTGATAGCATGCATTAATGCAGATTGTGATTCACAATCTGTGGCATCAATTGGAGATGCAATGATCATTTCGTCATTCAAATCATTGTACATACTAGCATGCATTAACAATGTTCTACCATATTTATCAGTTTGAAAAAATTTAGGATATGTGGTTTTCATATTAAATAAGATTTTCTGGATACATGGTGTTCCATATGCAGCTGCGTGGAAAAACGCAGTCATTCCAATGTTATCGGCTAACTCACAATCTGCCCCAATCATAACTAGAAATTCTACTAATAATTCAAGTTTCAAACGAATGGCACACATCAAAGGTGTCCATCCAATATTATTTTGCGCATTCAAACATGTCAGATCACGACGAATACAATCGACTGCATTTGCTACATGACCAATATCTGTATTATTTTGTAAAATAGAATGAATTAAAATAGAATTTTGGGTGGTAGTTTGTTCCCACGTCACGTCGAATATTTCGTGCATGATAATATGAGAATCTTCTGGCGATTGGGCTAACCGAGTAGTATCTGGTACGATTGCTGAATTTAACCAAGACGTGACCGCAACACTCGATGCAGTCACAGTTCCACGAGCTGGTGGGAAATCAACATCTAGGTTTTGTGGATTATTATTGATAGACATGTGTGATATTACAATGGTATAACACTATATTTATGTCTTTTTAAATTTCAATTTTTTTAGTATATCGTCTATGAAATGACCCAAAAAATCGTGATTAAGATATAATTTAATGAATACATTTCAAACTATTAATTTCAAAAAGGGTGGTCAAATCGTATATGACGATGATACAATACCAATAACATGCCAATTCAATTCTATAGATTATGATTTTAAGATCAAATTAGAACAGAATATCATACAAGAAGAATTCTATTTCCCATTATTCCCAAACAACACAAATCGTTCAGTATTCATTATTGCAGTCTATGAGAAGGATATCACCGCCAAAAACAATATCGAATATTTTATCAAACATGGAATGAATCTTAAGATGGATTATCTGTTTGTCTTGAACAATGAAATTACATTTGAACGTGAAATTCCAGTTGCAAATAATGTACATATTATAAAACGGGCGAATCTAGGATATGATTTTGGTGCGTACAGTTTAGGTATCCAATTATTGAAACATAAGACATATGATTATTATTTTTTCATGAATTCCTCTACGAAAGGACCATTTATCCCATCCTATGTCACTGAGCAATTTGATACAATTTTTATTAATTTATTCAAAAATAATGTCCATTTGGTGAGCCCAACGATTATCAATCTGATGCCAACCTGTCGTTATATTAATCCAGGTGTCCTACCGGCATACAAAAAAAAATGTTATCCGATATGTCAATCTTGGATGTTTGTAATTGATCAAACTGCTTTGGGGTTGCTCAATCAACACCATCTGTTTGATTACTATTATGCAACAGATTTTTTTCATGTGATGCATACCAAAGAATGTTTACTATCCATGCTCATGTTGCATCACGGATATAACATTGCCTGTTTAATGCCTGAATACCAGGATATCGATTTTACTAGCTGTGATGTTACGAATTATCCAATTGAAAAAGGATATAATCCCATGGCTCCTAACCAAATGTTTCATCGAACATTGCATCCATATGAATCAATTTTTCATAAAAATAATATTGGTAGTAACCTATCTGTAGATGCTGTTAAAAGCTTGACTAATGCAGATGTCATTAATGATTCATTAAAATAATCCATTATTAGATGGATTATTTTTTGACTAGATAATAGAGGATGATGCAAACGACAAGGAAAATAATCACATCAATAATATTTGGTAGATTTGCAGCATATAGAGCATTATCAATTTTTCCAAGTGTTGCCATCCAAATAGGTTTATCAACTCGTAACGCATGTTGGTTATCATTTATGATCATAAATGCTGCATCTCGACCAGTAGCACAGGCAGTTTCCATGGAATATAGATCCACAGAAGATTTGACATGTGCTCCAGCTAGGAATAGATTTGGAAAAGATGTTTTGATTTCAGGCATATATGGGTTCGTATGAGTAGAATTAACCCATTTTTTCTCGTCAAATGAAAAATTCGGATAGAAGTTCCAACCTTTCCAGACTTCAAATACATTAATTGGAAAGTCTTGCAAGATACGTCCATTATTATTCTCTGCGATAATGTGATTAAAATTATTACATCTTGTCATTTGATACCAGATTTCCTGTTTAAATTCATCTTCTGTTAGTTCGGTAATAGGTTTCTGGAATAGTTTACCTGGAAGATAGGAAATACATGCCGTTCCACTAATTAGTGTTTTGTTATCCAGTCCTAGATTAACATCCTTATACCAGATGGCATCTTGAAAATAACAGGTAATATTGAATTCTGAATCGGGAAAGATAAAGGCCATATATTTTTCCGGTGTATGAATTTTTTCTTTAAAACCTAATCGAAAAGATACTTGAATATGTGGTCCATCCATAGTTAATCCGTGGAACAACTTTAATTGGGGATCAGCCTGGGCCACTGGTCCGGATTTTATAACGATATCTTTTACAGCAAATGGAGTAGTGGCCAGAATATAGTAATCATGTTGGACGATCTTAGAAATTTTATTAGAGATGACTTGAGCAGAAACTATTTTATTGTTCCTAAAAATAAATTTATCTAATGTATGATTCAAATGTATTTTGACATGGTAATATGTAATCAGCATTTTTGTCCAGGGATCAAACCAGGATTCCGATGATGGTCGTTTCAGCACTAGCCATTGTGAACCAGATCCATGTTCCCATGCTGGACCGTCCTCATCTGCATCATGTAAATATGGTTTATCTAAATCAGGATATTGGATCATCCTAAAGAAATTCGCTAAATGGTGCAATGAAGTTCTCCTTGGATCAATCCCTAACCAGGGCCCAAAGATGGATGTAATAAAGGACAAATTACGAGGATCAACTTTTTGTTTTAAATAATCCATCGCATTAATAGTGGCATAATAATTTACCCGTGTATCGGACGCCATTTCACGGATCATTTGCAATAACACGATAGACCAATCTCGTAGAGTAAAATTATTAGTCCAATCATATGCATCATTTGTATTTGTCACGTCATCTTTAGTTAAAATGAATTTCACTGGCCTGGATAATTCTGTGTCGTATACCGATTTGGATTGTCTAGTAGGACTTGGAATTTGACTCATAATATGGAAAACATTTTTGTAAAACTGGCCATAGCCACGCCAGGAATATTCTGTAGGTAAGCCATTTGGTTGTCGATAACTCTTTGCCATCCCACCAAGACTATCCGATGATTCATAAATAGTCACATCATAACCAGCAATTGCGAGTTCGTGTGCTGCAGACATTCCTGCGATGCCACCTCCGAATATACCAACAGACTTGTGCATCTTATATATGGATCTAAAAAAAACTAACATTATAGCAATTATGTAAATCGAATTAACATGATCCATACTAATATGGATCATGTTAATGATATTTTTTTCCATAATTATTATACAAAATATCATTGTATAGATAAATCAAACTGTTTTTTATTTTCGATGAGGATGAATAAAAAAATTTAATGGCATTCATGTTTTTCCATTTATTTAAATCTATGGGATTATTAAAAATTGTCTTTGCATCCGCTTTTTCAAAACCATTTTTGATCCATTGAAAGAACAGCATTAATGGATATGCATCATAGATATTATATACAATATCCAAGATAGACTGATTTTCTGGATCACATGTCACATAAAATCTTACTGGGTCATGATTATCTTCACTTTCAAATTTATTGACCATATGACTTGACATATAGCCTGACCAAATACTATGAATATCACTTTTGGTACATAATGTAAACATTTGCAATGGGTTCATCATATCCGATAATTTATCTGGATCAATGACGTATTTTTGCATGTTTGTATTATGAATTATTTTCTTTAAACCCACTTATGACTTTATTTTTCAATTTTTTAATGAAATCATCTAAACAATATCTAATGATAATTAGAAAATGCGTTTTCTGATTATCATTTGTGTATTAGCGACTTTTGTATTAAGTTGCAACCAAACTCTTTGCCATAAATATGTTATCCAATGTGCTGATCTATGTCAATGCAATCCAGATTATTGCTATTGTTGTATACCCTGTCTACACTGTATGGGCGAGCATTTTTTGGATTGCTGTGACTGTGTGGGATTATGTTAGACTACTTCAAATTGCGCATTCTGATAGTTCATATTTCCCGAACTATCATATGATAATATCGGTGCAGTACATTTGACATAATATGAATAACAGACCGAGAGAAACAGTATGATGATTAGTATCATAGTAAACGAAAAAAATCCTATTAAAAAACATCCATTGAATTCATTATAACAGAACAATTTATCAGATTTTGCACAGGGACCATCGTTGGGACATCCAGTTACCATATTGTATTGTGCATGATGTAAAGAATAACTGGCACCATAAGCGATTCCTGATAATGAAAAAATCACAATGAATATTACAGTGAGACCAAGTAAGATATATCTTAATAGAGGTTTTCCATCGGATGTGTTGGCAAGACGCGCCATGTGCTGTATTACGTGTGCCATAGATTAATATATGAATAAGATTAATATTTATGTCGACATAAATATTAATCAATTATTATTGATAATGATTTTGTTACTTTTCGCAATGATTATCTTATGTTGTCATGATTTGTATTTCCATCATGTGTATCTGGGATTATGTGTTGTTATTGGGTTAATACTTGGGATTGGATATTTTAGTATGCGATTTCTGAGATTATATAAGCCGACTTTAATGTATATGTATTAGGATAATAGATATGAATTATTTTTTTCCATAACCAAGATATTTGTGTAATCTATGACATATGATTGATGGAATGGTAATAGGTGCCAATACTCCATGCGAAACACCCATGCATACACCAAGAAATGATTCGAATGGAATATCCATAATAGTATTAAGAGACCATGGAATTCCAGGACATATTGGCGAATGTTTCTGTTCATCAATTTGTAAATGTCGCATGTTTGCAATAATGGCACCACATACAACAAAATAGCATTGTAATTTGTCGGATGATAAAAATTCCATGATTGTTGAATATATACATTACCTCGTACTATTTTATAAGGAACGTAGTTTTTCAATTTTTTTGTATTAAATCGTACTATAATATTCCTCCAATAATGTATTCAATTCATCTTCTGTTAAATCATAAAATGGGATATCCCATTCCACACTAAATGATTCAAATAATGCATAGAATTTATTCTATCAAACATGTTAATAATGATATGATAATTAACATGTTTATATGATTAGGGTGCAGAGCCTTCTAAGGTATAGATTAAAAATTGAGCAATATTGTCTGCAGGAGGTATTTTGTTAATATTTTGTTGCATATTAACGACAATGACAATGCTAGTACTGGTGTTCTTATCATAAAGAACAAAACTATTATAACCGGGTAAACTTCCATTATGACCAATAAATGAACCAAATCGTAGGATCTGGAATCCATAGGACCCATTTAAATTGTATTGTTTGGCGACATTATTTGATACCCAATCTCGTTGAATTCCTGTCGTCTTAGCATCCAATAATACGTTCTGACCAAATGCTAATTCAGCATACCGTTCTAGATCATGTAATTTAGATGACATGGCACCAGCAGCCCATGTCCAAGAGACATTATTATGAGTCACATCAACTAGTAATTTATTTACAGATACATTAACCGGTGAACTATGTTGGGTATCCAAGTCACGTAATTCATAACCATGAATATATGGAGCATCTAATGCCGTACCTGTTTCGAATTTGGTATCCTTCATTCCTAACGGATCGAGAATACGTCTCTTGATTTCATCACCAATAGATGATCCGGTTATTCTTTCAATAATAAGTCCTAGAATAACAGTATTCGTATTGGAATATTTGAATTTAGATCCTGGTGGAAAATCAGCCGGATGACTCAATCCGACGGCTAATAATTCTGCTGGTAAACAATTACGTAATGGATTCTGTTCGATAGATTTATCAAATTCAGCGTCTTCCGAATAATTAAAAATACCACTTCGCATGTTTCCAATTTGACGGATAGTAATATTATTCCCATTAGGAATACCATCTAAATATTTAGATACTGGTGCATCGAGATCGATTAATCCATCTTGGACAAGCTGTAAGAATACAAACCCGGTGAATGTCTTTGTGATGCTCCCAATACGGAATCTATCATCAATGCTAACTGGTATTTTGCGAATCACATCGGAATAACCGTAGTTTATTAAGAAAGATGGATATACTTTGGATTTGACAGAAACAATTGCTCCAGGTACATCTAATGTTTTAATAAAATCAGTAATTTTGTTTTTAAGGCTTTCAGAATCTATTGGATTGAAATGTTCGATGGGTCGATGATTCATGTATAACAATGTTATTAATATAAATAGCGCGATGATAGCACACGTAATAATAACACGTTTACTACACATTTTTATATTAATATGATAGATATTATTTATCATATTAATTATTGGAAAATTAATCAAACACCACTTGAAAAAATATGTTTGTAAATATCATCATTTTGATGTATATTGCATTATTTTTTATGAAAGTAGGATATCGCTTTCTATCCGGGCATCAAAACGACCATATCCAATATTGTAATATGATGGTGCGACGATATCGAGTTGGTATTCTGGAATAAATGGATAATATGGATCACTGAGGGTTATTTGACTGTTTACAATGACAGCACCAGTTCGTGCATTACTCCATATTCCATATCCTTCGCTCATAACGGATGTTCCCAATCCTCTCCAGGTTATCCCGTCTGGAGAGTATGCTATACTATTGGCTCCTTTTCCAGCAGCAATAAAACGAACACCATTCCAGGTAACTGCGTATCCGGCTACGAATATACCAGCCGCGGTTCCGGTCCATGTTACGCCATCCGATGAATATGCTATTTGAAATGACCCGCCTGCGCTATTATCGCCGACAACGACAAATATTTTTCCATTCCATGCAGCTCCATATGCTTCGGCAAATAAAGAGCTAGTTGTAATTCCAGTCCAATTAATTCCATTTTCTGAGGTCATGATTGCATTGCTTCCACCGACACCTGTTACAACAAAAATATTTCTCCCCCAAGTGACCCCAGTTGCGATTATAAATGTTGTAGGTGAACCGGCTCCCCAAGATGTCCCATTTGAAGAATACGCAACTGTAGTCCCTCCGACTCCACCTACCGCGACCCAGATAGATCCATTCCAGACTGCCGCTCTTCCGCGACCTCCAAATGGATTGTTCCCTTGTCCAGTCCAATTGATCCCATCTGATGAAATTGCGGTTGTATTGATCCCACCATCACCCAATGCAAGCCAATATGATCCATTCCATGCGATACCCCAACAGATACTAAACATGCTACTACCACTAACGCTATTATACCAGATAGTCCCATCATATGAGTATATTATCGATGCGGTTCCGCCGGCAACCCACATTGTTCCGTTCCATGCAACACATTTACCGGCTCCACCAAGTGCACTCGCGCTTAATGATTTCCATCGAATACCATCTGATGAATATGCTACAGCACTACCACCTTGACCGATAAGCACGGTTGGGTGTTGAATATATGCGGATCCAATATTATTTGTCCATCCACCGCCAGCACCAACTGTATTTGGCGTGAATATGGCAGAACCATTTGCTGTCCAGTTTATTCCGTCTGATGAATATCCTAATGTATTCGTCCCATTTCCCACCCCAATAAATCGCGAGCCATTCCATGTGATACTCCAGCATCCAGTGGTAAAGATAGTTGTCCCGATACCAGTCCATGTTATTCCATCAAATGAATAACCAAGGGTATTTGATGTAGTGTTGCTACATCCAACAACGAAAATAGTTCCGTTCCAATCAATACCATATGCTAACGTAGTAAATACGGCGGATGCAGCAATCCAAATAATTCCATCATATGAATATGCAATAGAATTGGTTCCGGAACCAACTGCAATCCATTTATCCCCCCCCCAAATAACTCGTCTACCTTGTGTTGAAAAGATACTTGTTCCAATGCCAGTCCATGCTAATCCATCCGATGAATATGCAATTGTATTTGTACCGCTACCTACAGCAACAAATATCCGACCATTCCATGCGATACCATACCCAGATGTTGTAAATGGTAACGGACTAATTGGTGTCCAACTAGTACCATCCGCAGATGTCGCCATCGTATTAGTACCGGATCCGACAGCAATCCATCTATTATTACCCCAAACAAGTCCTTCACACCGCGAGGTGATAATACGTGTTCCAGTACCAGACCATGTGATCCCATCACGTGAATTTGCGATGGTATTTGTACCCTGGCCACCAGCAACCCAAATTGTTCCATTCCACGTGGCACACAATCCAACCGTGCTAAAAATAGTAGTACCTAACCCAGTCCACGTAATTCCATCAAATGAATACGCTATCGTATTTGGACCAGTGCCACCGAGCGCGATTGTAATATTATGCGGAAAAGACAATTTGTTTTGTTTATTTGCATTAAAGCTAACATCAAATATGGTTGATGAGACAGGTGTTCCCAGACCGGTCCAAACCGTTCCATCTGGCGAATATGCCATCGAATTTGTTCCGACTCCACCTGCCACCCACTGATAACCATTCCATGCTACACATCTACCTTGTGTAGCAAATATCGAAGCGCCTAGTCCAGTCCAAGTCACGCCATCTATAGAATGGGCAATCGTATTCGTACCTGATCCAACTGTAACCCACCGAATACCATTCCATGCAACATCAAATCCAGCTGTACCAAAAATACCCAATCCAGCACCTATCCAAGTAATACCGTCTGCAGATCTGGCAATCGAATTTGTACCTTGGCCGACAGTTACCCATTGGGTACCATTCCATGAAACTTGGTTCCCAGCAGTAGAATATGTTCCGGTTCCTCCACCGGTCCAGGTAATCCCATTATCTGATCGAGCAACGTTATTGGTACCTTGACCAACAGCGACCCAACGAATACCGTTCCAATAAATACCATTACCTGCAGTTGAGAAGATTGCAGCTCCAACACCGGTCCATAATTGTCCATCAAATGAATATGCGATAGTATTAGTACCCTGACCAACTGCTACAAACATAGATCCACTCCACGCAACACTATTTCCTGATGTCGAAAAGATTGCAGTACCAAGTCCATTCCAATTGATTCCGTTATATGAATATGCGATGGTGTTTGTTCCTGAACCCACTGCTACCCATAAATATCCATTCCATACTATTCCGTTACATTGAGTGGAAAAAATAGTACGACCATTTCCTATCCAATTAATCCCATCAGTAGAATATCCTAAACTATTTGTTCCGACAGCACCTCCGGTTCCTCCAGCAACCCAGATATTTGGAATATTTGGTCCGAAAGTATATTCTTGCTGGACCATTGTAGAAGAATCGAGACGGGTGGAAATACCGCTCGTTTTTATGGATGTTGTAGTGGAATAAATAATACTATCCCCTTTAATTGTTTCACCAAAAACTCGTTGATTAATACTACTGACAGTTTTTGTATATGTAGAGTTTCCTTGTGGACCTTGACGTCCTTGTGGACCTTGACTTCCTTGTGGACCTTGACTACCTTGACTACCTTGACTTCCTTGTCTTCCTTGTGGACCCTGACTCCCTTGTGGACCTTGACTTCCTTGTGGACCTTGACTTCCTTGTGGACCTTGACTTCCTTGCGGGCCTTGGTCTCCTTGTGGACCTTGACTTCCTTGTGGACCTTGACTTCCTTGTGGACCTTGGACTCCTTGCGGGCCTTGGTCTCCTTGTGGACCTTGACTTCCTTGTGGACCTTGACTTCCTTGTGGACCTTGACTCCCTTGCGGGCCTTGGTCTCCTTGTGGACCTTGACTTCCTTGTGGACCTTGACTTCCTTGTGGACCTTGGACTCCTTGATTTCCTTGACTTCCTTGACTTCCTTGACTTCCTTGACTTCCTTGACTTCCTTGTGAACCAGCGCCCGCTAACCAAACGGCGCTACCATCAGTATTATCATAACATATATAGGTTGTATTATTTGTCGTATTGACTAATATATCAGACACATTGTAACTATTTAATGAATCACACGTAACATCTGGTAATTTGATTGAATTTAATGTTTTGGGTGTTGGATATTCATCTAATGAAGTATATCCCTCCATAATAATGGTGATCAATTCATTTAACACACGTCTCTCATATTCATTTGGATTTGATGCGAACGTAATAACCACTGTATTCGAGATATTATCAAAACTAATGCTATTTAATGTGGTTAATATAGTATAATTTGTATTTATTCGCGTCTGTAATTCTGTTATTTTTGACGGAATATTAGTGGTACTATTTATATTGTATCGAAGTGTTGTCATTCATATTGAAGGACAATATTTTTTTTGTTGAATAATTAATTGGGTATTACTATCCCAATATATATGGAAATGCATTCATTTTCATATATTTGGTTATTATAATCAAATATCAATAATATGTTTCATATTTTACCACGCTGTCAATAAGATTACGTACAATATCATTCATTCCTAATTGAGCTACATGCCACAATATAGTAGATTCATATTCTGTATCATTTTCATTTGTGTCGTTGATATTTTTTGATAATGCATACTATGCATTGATGATAATATTAATTTTTTTGTGAAGTATCTTGATGTATGTCTAATACTTTTTTTAATAATGATAATATGCATATTATCCATTATTAACTACTTAGTATCTGCAATCATATAAAATATGTCGTCCGTACATGATACTACATGTATTTAGTGGAAGTTGAACTCGGTATGATTCATTCGTAATTACCCCATCAAGTTCGATACCGGCAGGTAATACATGAAATGCTGCTAGAATAGAATCAGAACGTACCACATCAACATAGACATCATCATACAAAATTACAGTTCCGTCAATCCATTTACCTTCTTTCAGAATTCGAATTACCAGTTTATTAGTGACTACTTTACAAACATCAACAGGTGGAAATGCCATATTTTCTTCTAGAGAACAAATAGCTTCAATTTTGATAGTTTTTCTAGCAGGAAGTTCATATTTTTCTCCATTTTTACTTTGATAAACAGCATATTTGGAAGTGTCTCCTTTTGGTTTTTGTTCTTGAACAACTGGTTCTTGAATAACTGGTTCTTGAACAACTGGTTCTTGAACAACTGGTTCTTGAATAGTATATTTAGCAAGTGCCATTTTAGTATACTCAAACCGGTCAATTTGTTTTTTCAGTGTTTTGATTACAGTTATTTGTCCAAACTTACGTAACATATTAAAAGTTACTTCTGGATCAGCTCCATTTAATAATAATGTTATCATACATTTGTAGTCAATCACGTTATCGATACACGCATAATATAATGCATTTTTACCTTTATCGTTGGTATACCCAACAGTGGCGCCTCTCGCGATGAGATCGGTTACTGCATCGATCATACCGTTTTGACAGGCGTGCATTAACATGGTGGACCCGTGTTTTTTATCAAGTTCATCTACATTTACGATATATTTGGATAACGCGTCATATGCTTTTTGATCTATTACCATGATAGCAGACACAATAATATCAATAAATCGTGTTGTTGCTTTGTTCATATATTTCACGGTATATTTTAATGAGGTAATGTCGTTTTCTTGAAGAAAATTTGCGATTAATTCAGTAGTGTTTGACATTTAGTATGAATATTGTAAAATGATACATATATTGATTAGTATCATCAAGACACTTTTTTTTTTCAATTTTTTGATTAATAATGGTAATGATTAGCATTATTAATCAAAAATGATTTAGTAATATTGATCATAAATTTCATTCATTTTGCAAACAGTACCATGAAATATGGCAGTGAAACCCTTTGGAAATTGAAAACGAAATGCAGATTTGGTAATAGTATTATCTATGCAAGATCCAATAGGTAATATATGAAATGATCCGGTTTGTTTGCCTCCATCGTCAATAATTTCAATAGTGATATTTTGTTTAATAGAAAATACGGCATCTCTCCATGTATTACCTTCCATAATTCTTACATTAATATCGCGTGGTTGCGCGTATGCAGGAAAATACATTGGAAATTTTTCACCATCTCGGAGAGCACAAATAATTTCGATTACTGTTGTTTTCGTATTTTCGGGGACAATAGCGGATTCTGTAAGAGTTTCTATAACAGTTTCTGTAACAGTTTCTGTAACAGTTTCTGTAACAGTTTCAATTGGAGTTTCTGTAACAGTTTCAATTGGAGTTTCTGTAACAGTTTCAATTGGAGTTTCTGTAACAGTTTCAATTGGAGTTTCTGTAACAGTTTCAATTGGAGTTTCCGTAACAGTTTCAATTGGAGTTTCCGTAACAGTTTCAATTGGAGTTTCTGTAACAGTTTCTGTAACAGTTTCAATTGGAGTTTCTGTAACAGTTTCAATTGGAGTTTCTGTAACAGTTTCTGTAACAGTTTCAATTGGAGTTTCTGTAACAGTTTCTGTAACAGTTTCAATTAGAGTTTCTGTAATAGTTTTCATAACAGTTTCAACGGTAGTCTCCATTACGGATTCGACGAGAGTCTCTGTAACTGATACATCCTTTTTTTCTACTACTTTTTCAGCGATAGACGTTGTGATAATATTTGCAGTCACAGAAACAACATTACATAATTTGCTTTTTAATAAATTACTACAAGTCGAATCACCGTATTGATCCGAAATTATTTTTTTTATCGTTATGTGATATGACAATTTAATATGAATGCTTAATAATTTAAGAATATCATATAGCATTATGGCTTTATCGTTGGCATACGTAAGAAAAACATCTAATGCCGGGCATACATTAGATCCGTTTGTTATCAAATTCGCAATACATTCTATTCGAGGATGGGTAGTTAAGAATGCATACGTTAATGCATTTTTGCCAGATCTACTGAGGGTATTAACGCTAGCACCGCGTTTAATTAAATCCACAACAACATCAGTCATTCCTTGTTGAGCTGCATACATCATCATGGTAGATCCGTTTGTTGTATCCAGTTCATTAAAATCAAGAATATATTTCGATGATGCATAATAAACTTTGCTATTATTTTTGTGAAGTTCACTCGTAATAACATCAACTAGTTTCATATCAGATAAATGCAAATAATCACCAACAATAGAGAGGTTATCAATGATACTTTCAGAAAGCACTTTTTCAACAAGATTTTTGATAGTAGCCATGTGATAATGGTATAATCTACTGATATATACCAGGCACTTTTTTTTTCAATTTTTTAGTAAATCATAATAGAAAATGATGATTTATCAATAACGTTGATCATAAATATTAAATAATTCCACACGACATCCATTCGAAAATATTATCGGAAAAAATTTAGGAAATTGAATTGGATATGAACACTGAGTGATGTGCCCATCGAGGGTCGATCCAATAGGCAACACATGAAATGACGCTTTTTTCGTAAATCTCCTAGGAAATTCTACTTTGACATTTTTCATGTGGGAAATAGACGCATTTGTCCATTGGCCATTATTACATACCTTAACAATAATTTCATCACTATCAATAGAGCCTGTCATATATTTTGGTAATGACTTTCCCTTTCTAATAGAACAAATAACCGAAATATGTGTTATTTCTGGAGGTATATCGTTTTGAAGACCATATATATTACCATTTTTACTTTTGAAAATAATAGATTCCTTAATAGGTTCATCTACAGTTTCTATAATAGGTTTGATCACGGTTCCCATATTAGATTCCGCTACAGGCTCATCTACAGTTTCTATAATAGGTTTGATCACAGTTCCCATATTAGATTCCGCTACAGGCTCATCTACAGTTTCTATAATAGGTTTGATCACAGTTCCCATATTAGATTCCGCTACAGGTTCAATAAC
>Ga0315284_10004183_pt1 | contig 20508 bp, 17 predicted proteins | sample YL17G09_16_MG_FD_203696 | JGI IMG/M metagenome (GOLD analysis project Ga0315284, IMG submission 203696) | Sediment microbial communities from Yellowstone Lake, YNP, Wyoming, USA - YL17G09_16 | ecosystem: Environmental > Aquatic > Freshwater > Lake > Sediment | place: USA: Wyoming | collected...
TGCATTGATGCAGCTTGCCGTGCCCTATCTGGAGAAGAACAAGGGCAGCATCGTGAATGTCAGCAGCGTGACCGGCATCCGCGCATTCCCCAATGTTCTGGCCTATTGCGCCAGCAAAGCCGGCGTCGATCAGCTGACGCGCTGCGCGGCGCTCGAGCTCGCGCCCAAGGGGATCCGTGTCAATGCCGTCGATCCCGGCGTCGTGGTCTCCAACCTGCACCGCCGGTCAGGCATGGGGGAAGAGAAATACCAGGCCTTTCTGGAACACAGCAAATCGACTCACCCGCTTGGCCGCGTCGGCCAGCCGGACGACATCGCCAACGCCATCGTCTTTTTGGCGTCCGATCGTTCGGGCTGGATTACGGGCATAAGCCTGTCCGTAGACGGCGGCCGTCATCAGACCTGCGCGAGGTGAACAGTACTCAGTACTTAGTATTCAGTACTCAGCACTCAGTACTTACGCTTTACGAGTGTGGGATCTTACGAATTGGACGATCTCCTCGAGGGAGCTGCCGGGAGGGAAGATCTCCGCCAGGCCGATCTCCTTGAGTTTGGGGATGTCGTGGTCGGGGATGATGCCGCCGGCAAATATCATGACATCGTCCAGCTTCTTTTCTCGCTTGAGATCCATGATGCGCGGGAAAAGGTGCATGTGGGCGCCGGAGAGGATCGAAAGCCCAATAGCGTCGACATCTTCCTGGAGCGCGGCGTTGATGATCTGTTCGGGTGTCTGGCGCAGGCCGGTATAGATTACCTCCATGCCGGCATCCCGGAGCGCGCGCGCAATCACTTTCGCTCCCCGGTCATGACCATCCAAACCAGGTTTGGCTACCAGTATTCGGATCTTTTTTTCAGTCATAGTCCCAGCGCCGGGCACGAGCTATCTAAAAGATGCTCGGCTCCTGATATTCACCGAAGACGGCGCGCATGGCATCGCAGATCTCGCCTAGGGTGGCATAGGAACGGACGCAGTCGAGGATCGGAAACATCAGGTTGTCCATTCCTTCGGCCGCACGCTTCAATGCTGACAGATTCTTCTCCACGGACTCATGGTTGCGCTCGGCGCGCAGCTTTTTCAGCTTGGCCCACTGGCGCTGCTGCACGGCATCGTCGATCACCAAAATATCCACGGCAGGCTGCTCTTTGGTGACGAACTCGTTGAGGCCGACAATAATCTTCTCCTTGCGATCGACGGCCAGCGCAAACTGATAGGAGGATTCCTGGATTTCGCGCTGCGGATAGCCGCGCTCGATCGCCGGGACCATCCCTCCCATGGCATCGATACGCTCGAAATATTTGTCGGTCGCCGCCTCCATTTCATTGGTCAGAGTCTCGATGAAATACGAACCGCCCAGGGGATCGATCGTATTGGGGACGCCGCTTTCGCAGGCGATGATCTGCTGGGTGCGCAGGGCGATCGTGACGGACTTTTCCGTCGGCAGCGCCAGCGTCTCGTCCAGGGAGTTTGTGTGCAGGGACTGGGTGCCGCCCAGAACCGCGGCCAGCGCCTGCATCGTGACCCGCACGACATTATTATAGGGCTGCTGCGCGGTGAGCGAGACGCCTGCCGTCTGGCAGTGGATTCGGCACAACAGCGAGCGCTCATCCTGGGCGTTGAACCGCTCTTTCATAGTGCGCGCCCAGATCCGGCGGGCTGCGCGGAGCTTGGCGATTTCTTCGAAAAAGTCGTTATGAATATCGAAGAAATAGCTGAGCCGCGGCGCAAATTCATCCACCTTCAAGCCGGCCCGGATGCCGTAGTCGACATATTCGACGCCGTCCCTCAGCGTGAACGCCAGCTCCTGGATTGCCGTCGCTCCGGCCTCACGGATGTGGTACCCGCTGATAGAGATGGTATTCCAACGCGGGACCTGGCTGCTGCCGAACGCCATGGTGTCGGTGATCAGGCGCATCGACGGCCGCGGTGGATAGATGAAGGTTTTCTGCGCGATGTATTCCTTGAGGATGTCGTTCTGGATCGTGCCGGCCAGATTCTTCCAGTCCACGCCCTGTTTTTCGGCAGTGGCCAGATACATGGCCCAGAGGACGGCTGCCGGCGCGTTTGTGGTCATCGATGTCGTGACTTGATCCAGCCGGATGCCATCGAAGAGAGTCTCCATGTCGGCCAGAGAATCGATGGCCACACCGCAGCGCCCTACCTCCCCGTAGGATTCAGGGTGGTCGGAGTCGTAACCGAAAAGCGTCGGGTAGTCGAAGGCGACAGACAATCCTGTCTGCCCGTGCTTGAGCAGGTACTTGAACCGTTCGTTCGTATCCTCGGCTTCGCCGAAGCCGGCAAACTGGCGCATGGTCCACAGACGCCCGCGATACATGTTTTTGTACACGCCGCGCGTGAACGGGTACGCGCCGGGTTCTCCCAGGTCTCGCTGCCAGTCAAATCCCGGCAGGTCCTGGAGCGTATAAATTTCCCGGATAGGATGACCCGAGATCGTAGTGAATTCACGTACAGGTGGTTTCTGCGCGTCCTTTTCTGCCGTTTTCATGGAGTGTTAATCTATACTATTCGGGCTTGTTCATGAAGCAAGATTTTTAGCGCCGGGACGAGAATCAGCCAAAAAGAGGGACGGACTACCGGGACCTTGAGCTGATGGCCGGGAATTCGCGGCTCTACTTCTTGATCCGCTGAGGCGGCTGCGGGGGTTCATCTTCCAGCAAATGCTTTGCTTCGCGGAAGCACTCGAGCGCCGGGTCATGCTGGCCCATGCCTTCCAGCAGGTAGGCCTTGTCTTTCAATATCTCCGCCCTGATTTTGCGGCTTTTGAATAAACCCATGTTCTTATCCAGCAGCTGTAGGGCAAGGGCCGGCTGATTGTAATGGCGGAAGAGATCGGAAAACCTCAGGAGTTCATCTTTGAGCACTGATTCCTCATCATCGGGCCACTTCATCTGAAAAATCTTGTTCGCCTCCTCTGCGGCTTTGGTGAAATCCTTCTTTTTGATCAGGATCATCACGATGTCATGCTGAGCTTCCGCGATCTTGCGCGTTTTGCCGAGTTCCGACTCTTGGGATGACAGGATCGGCACCTCGAGGGAGAGCAGGATCACCAAAAGTGCGCCGGCAGGAAGCTGTCTGCGAGATCGCGCGCTTATGAGCCTCATCTCTCCTCCACCTTGAACGGATTGGTGAAGGAAACGGGTCGTATTTCCGCGAAGGGATTTTCCATGTTTGTGGGACCGACATATTCCAAACTGACGGGCGCACTTTCCGCCGCCTGCAGCAGTTGGCCATGGATCCGCTCTGCAACGGAGCGTGTCTGAATGTACTCTTGCATCGAGGCTTCGAGATCGCTCAGGGATCGCTGGTATTGCATATAGCCCCACATGCCGACGGAGAGCACGGCGATGGCAGCCATTGTGCTGAGAGCGGCAGCCCACCGGTTAATTACCAGGAATTGAAAAAAGCCGAAGGGGCCGGCAGGGGCCGGCATCTCGGCGATGCGGGAACGGAGGTTGTTCCAGATTTCAGGAGACGGCTCAAGTTCCCGCGCGTGCGACGCCACCAGGGTTGTCGAGTTCTTCAGGTCTCGATATTCGGCAAGGCAGGGCGGGCACTTTTCCAGATGCCGGTTCATCTGCTCCGCATCAGACGTGCTGAGCTCCCCGTCGATATATGCCGTTAATTCATCATTGCATTGTCGGCAATCCATGGCTATCCCTTATGGCTCCTTCAAATAATCCTTGACCTGGGTCCGTACCTGAAGCCGGGCCCGGTGGATGTCCGTCTTGACGCTTGCCAGACTGCGCCCGACGATATCCGCAATTTCCCGGTAACTGAGATTGTGAATGGCGGACAGGATGAAAACTTCCCGGTATTTTTCCGGCAGGTCGATGATGACTTTGTGCACCACACGTTCGAGTTCCCCGGCCTGAAACGACTCCTGGGGGTCCTTGCGCTCATCCACAAGCTCCGCTGCGTCGCGCCCCTCTTCGTCGCGCGCATCTACCGAAACCGTGGTTGGAATACGGCGTCGGTATTTTTGATAGACATTGTTCCGGGCAATGCGAAAGAGCCATGGCTCAAATTTGGCATTGTCCTTCAAAGATCCCAGCTTCTGATAAACCGCGACAAATGTCTCCTGGGCCAGATCCTCTGCTTCCTCTTTTGATGCGGTCATTCGGTAGATGAAGTTCAGGACCTTGCGCGCGAACAGATCGTAAATCCTCTGAAAGGATGCAATTTGACCTGCTTTTGCTTCATCAATCCACCGCGCCAGAAGAGCCGGATTTGTCGCTATATCATCTGGGTTCAGGTGATTTTCCGTCAAACTGAACTCACCAATGAATGATTCGGTCCAATTGCGAAAGTTTCGCCGATGCAAGATATTTTTTATGGGTCGTGGCACGCCCTTTCCGTCCGCACCGGCACGAACTCCGGCATGGGATAGCATTCCTCCCAACCGGATGTCCGGGCCTAGTGTAACAGAGTTTTTGGGTTACACCTCATCTTTTGGATCCGGTTTGCAGCCATGCCCTGGTGATGAGCAGAACCGTAGAAGTTGTTTCGATGGTTCAGATTCAGGAGAAGCCTATGAGATTCCCAAGATCGCCCGGCCAGCGAGGAATCATGCCGTAATTTTTTTCTTGATATTCACCTTTTTGACACCTATAATCCGTACGTGTAAGAAAGGTGAAACTAATGAAGCTGACCAGGAGGCAGAAAGAAATCCTCGATTTTGTCACTGGATTTATCGAGCGCGAAGGTTATTCCCCGAGCATGGAAGAGATTGCCGGACATTTTCACTTCGCGTCGCTGAATGCCGTCTTTAAACACCTGGAGGCCATTGAGGCGCGTGGCTATCTTCACCGCGATGCGAACCGCGCACGGTCGATCGAGTTGAAGCGAGTCGATGCTCCCGTGGCCCAGGTCCTTCCGCTGTTCGGGTTTATCGCTGCAGGCCGCCCCATCGAAGCCGTATCTGCACCGGAAACCCTGACGGTCCCCGAAGACTTCCTGCACGGCAGTGGTTCCCATTACGTGTTGAGGGTTCAAGGCGAATCGATGATCGACGAGCACATTGCCGATGGTGACTATGTGGTCGTGGATTCGGGCGCCCAGGCAGATAACGGCGATACGATTGTGGCCTTGGTGGACGGGGAAAGCGTCACCTTGAAAAAACTCTATCGCGAAGGACCTCAAGTTCGACTTCAACCGGCCAATGCGGCCGTAGCTCCGCTGGTTCTGGATGGTTCCAGGGTCCGGATCCAGGGCGTGGTTGTGGCCGTCATGCGCAAGTACAAATGACAGGATGGGCAACATGAATATTATCTATCAAGTGACTGTCCGTGGGCGCAAACTCGAAAGCCGTGACTTGCGGAAACTATTGGCGCGAGCGGTCGCGGAGAAGCGATCCATGGATCAGCGGCTGAGGCTCTTCGGCTCGCTGCAGGGAGGAATATTGTCGGGCACCTCTAATATTGCCGGCAGTCTGTGTGCCGGGAACGCCTCCGGCCAGTAAGCAGGTTTGCGCCTGCCGGAAATTATTCTTTGGCAGAGGGAACTTCGAGCGGCAACTTTAACATTTACGTTGACTGTCTGACCTGCGGCAATTGAGAGTGTCCTACGGAAGATTTTCATTGTGTTTCTAGTCATTGCACATCCTTTAAGCAAACAGGTGAGAAACGGCCTAGTTTCAGACAATTAGGCCTGTCGAAAAATCGATATTCACACAGTTTTCCACATATTTTGTGAAAATCCCGCAGAACTGCAAAAGCGATCACGAATGGCACGAACCTTTGCCGGCCCGTAAGGACCGTTTCGTGCCATTCGTGGCCAGCGTTTTTCCCACGCATTATGAAAGGGCGCCGCCGAGGCGACACTAAAGGGGCGGCTGTCGGGGCGACAGCCGATGGGGCTCTGCCCCAAGCCCGGGGATTTTTTGAGGCATAGCTCCGGTGTTCGATGTTTAAAAGATCAGCCTCTGTCTGAATTGCAGGGCGTGTGTGTTGCGCGTTGTAACTTGCGCCGGCAGTGATATAATCGCCCGGCCTGGAGATTTGGTAATGAATTGAGTTTGGTATCTTCGCAGGATCGTGCGGCGGAGCTGGACTGGCGGGAGTCCGCGAAACATTTTTTCTTTCCGATTGCATACTGTTGAGGGTAGGTGAAGGCATGGCTAGGCTCTTCAAGAAGGACGAAAAGTTCTACCGGATTTTCAACCAGATGACTGTCCATATTCTCGAAGCCGCCGAGATATTGTTGAAAATGGTGTCTGAGCCGCAGGGGGAGCTGCAGGTACTGGCGGCCAAAATCAAGGATCTCGAGCACCTGGGCGATGATCTGACCCATACGGTGATTGATGAGTTAAATAAGACTTTCATCACGCCGATCGATCGCGAGGACATCCACGATCTTTCCGCGGCACTCGACGATGTGCTTGACGTGATCGATCAGACCGCGGTGCGAATTGTGCTGTTCCAGATCCGGGTGCCGATCCGCGAGGTGCCGGAAATGGCACTGGTTCTGCTGAACCAGGTGCGAGAGCTTTCAGCCGCGGTTGCAAGGCTCCAGGACAATGATCACGTCGTGGAGCGTTGCGTCGAGATTAACCGATTGGAAAACGATGCGGACCGGCTCTTCCAGCTGGCGATCGGCAGCCTGTTCGAGGAGGTCAAAGATCCGATTGACGTAATCAAGCGCAAGGAGATCATCGAGAGCATGGAGCGCGCCACGGACAAGGCGGAGGATGTCTCGAATGTTCTCGAATCGATCGTGGTGAAAAACGCCTAGCCAAAAGAAAGCCATCACCTGCAAACGGCTTGCGCAGCCGGTTGCACGCGATATCCCGAAAACATTCGATTCCTTTTTATTGGCTGGTTGCGGCGAGGTTTTTGCTCTGTCGCTCCGCGATTGCTGCCAGCTGCTCCGCAATTGCCACTAAGACCTCGCTGTCTTCGACTTTATCCCGCCACTCTTTGGGAATGACCTCCCAGCCGGCGAATGCGCCGACGAAACTTCCGGTTAAGGCCGCGATGGAATCCGATGCATCTCCGGCGTTGACGGCGGCAAGCACCGCCTCGGCATACTGCCTGGGATGCTTGAGGAAACAGTAGGTAGCTGCCGGCACAACCTCCAGGGCATCGGAACTGGTTCCGATCTCGAAGAGCGCTTCCTCGGGCCGCAGGTGGGCGATCTGGGTCACCCAACGCAGCAGGGCTGCCATATCGGCATCGATGCTGTGAACCCGGTCGGCGATTTCAAGCACCTGGTCTCCAGGGGAAGTATGCTCGTTGGACTGCACCAGCCTCGCGATGAGATAGGCTACCGCCACCGACGCGGCTCTGGCGTGCGGATCGGTATGTGTGATCAGGCAGTCATCCAGCGCCGCGCGCACCAGTGCGTCCGCATCGCGAAAATAGAGAAGCCCTACCGGCGGCATGCGGATCGCGGCTCCGCAACCTCCGCTGAACACGCCGCTCTTGTTCCAGGCTTTGCCCGAGGCAAGGTGTTTGCATGCCAGCTCGTTGGCGCGCATTGGCGTGCGATGGGGGATCGTATTCACAAACCACGAAAGCAGAGCATCCGCCTGGCGCGCCGGCTCCATTCTGCCGCATTCGACCAGGCATTCAGCCGTGGCCAGCATCAATTGCGTGTCGTCGGTGTAGGATCCTTGCGGCAGGAATTCGCTTGCGTGCCCCGCGTGGGCCCGTATGAAAGTGGTAACAGGCTTCCCGTAGTAGGTTCGGATTTCTTCGCGCGATAAGAACTGGGCAGGCATGCCCAATGCATCCCCCACGGCGAACCCGACCATCGTTCCGACGAATCGACTTCTCAAAACCCGAGGATCCATAGGGCCTCCTTTATCGGAGTTTCCCATTTTCCCAGCTCCATTATAACACCAATCCAGTGCTGAGTGCTGAGTACTGAGTGCTGAGTGAAATATACTCAGTACTCAGTACTCAGTACCGGCCCAAGGAACTTGATATTGTCCGTGTCGGGAAGATAATCCAATTGATGGTTAGAGGGGTTGCAGGGATTCGCCGCGAGTGAGGTCCTGGAATTGTTCTCGTTTGCGGATGACCTTGACACGATGCTTGCGCACGAGCACTTCGGGCGGTCGGGTGCGGGAGTTGTAGTTTGATGCAAGGACGAAGCCGTATGCGCCGGCGCTCATGATGGCGAGCAATTCGCCTTCTTTCACGATCGGCATGTGCCGGTCTCGGGCGAAAAAATCTCCTGATTCGCAGATCGGCCCGACGACGTCGGCTGTCCATGTGCGGCGCCGGCCGGGCGCAACCGCCTGGATGCGGTGATTCGACCCGTAAAGGCTCGGCCGTATCAGGTCGTTCATGCCCGCATCGACAACGATGAAATTCTTGCGCCCGTTCTGCTTTGTGAACACTACGCGGGTGACAAGGATGCCCCCATTGCCGACGATAACGCGGCCGGGTTCGAGCATCAACATGCAATCGATATCCCGCAGGAGCGGCAGGATTGCGTGAGCGTACTCTCTGGGAAGGGGAGGATTTTCGTCGTTGTACACGATCCCGAGACCGCCTCCGAGATCCAGATGACGCACAGGGACGCTCTGGGCGCGCAAGTGGAGGAAGATCCCCCGCAGCTGCCGTAACGCCGCCTGGAATGGTTCGACCTGGGTTATCTGCGAGCCGATGTGACAGGCGACGCCTGTGATCCGCAGGTGCCGCGACCGCGACGCGCGACGGTACATTTCGAGCGCGTCTCCGGCCGCAATCCCGAACTTGTGGTGGCTCATTCCCGTGGCGATCGCCGGATGGGTGCGCGCGTCGACCCCCGGATTCACGCGCAAAGCGATATTGGCGGTCTTCCCCAAAGCTCGCGCCCGAGCCTCCAGTTTCCTGAGCTCAGCCGCCGATTCAACGTTGAATTGCATTATGCCGCGTTGCAGCCCAAGATCGATTTCGTCCTCGGTTTTACCGACGCCCGAAAAAACGATTTTTGCCGGCTCGGCTCCCGCGGTCAGGGCCCGCATCATTTCGCCTTTCGACACGGTGTCGAAGCCGGCGCCCAGTCCGCGGAAGAGAGAGAGAATGGCAAGGTTCGAATTTGCCTTTACCGCATAACAAGTAAGGTGGGGAATGGATGCAAAAGCCTGATCAAATGCCAGGAATTGTTGTTCGAGCGCCGACTGACTGTACAAATAAAACGGCGTCCCGGTTTTTCGAGCGATCTCCGCCACCGGCACATCTTCGCAAAACAATTTGCCGCGTCGATACGGAAAAGGATCCAATTCACCCATCCTTCTGCCTCTTGACCTCCGTATTTCAGGTCCGGAGATAAACGATGCGCCCCGCAACCATGGTTTGCAGCACCTGGAGGTTGCGGTCGAGGAAGATGAGATCGGCGTCGGCGCCCGGGCGAACGATTCCCAAGCCATGGCTCATGCGCATGCTGCGGGCGGGCGTGGCGCTGGCCATGATGAGAGCTTCGTGCAGCGGCACGTCCAGCCATTCGATCAAGTTGCGCACTGCGCGGTCGAGCGTGAGCGTGCTTCCGGCCAGGTGGCCTTCGCTGTCGCGGCACTCGCCGTCCTTCACGGTCACGGTCTTGCCGGCAAAGGGGTAGGTGCCGTCCGGCATGCCGACTCCGCTGGCGCCGTCGGTTACCAGTGGGATGCGGTCAACGCCCTTTACGCGCAACAGCAGGTCGATCGTTCCGGGTTGGACATGGATGCCGTCCGCGATGACTTCGGCGTAGACGCGGTCATCGGTAAGGGCCACGCCCAGGATGCCCGGTTCTCGTTGATGGAAAGGCCGCATGGCGTTGAAAGTGTGGGTCGCCTGGGTTGCGCCGGCATCCACCGCGGCGCGCGCCTGTTTTTCAGTGGCGTCTGAATGGCCGATGGAAACTGAAATTCCCAGCTCGGAGGCCGCGCGTATCAACTCGCAACCCGGGTCCATTTCCGGAGCGATGGTCAATCGGCGGATGGTATTTTCAGAGAGTGCCACGAAGCGGAGAAAGCTCTGCTGATCAGCCTTTCTCAAATGGCCTGCGCAGTGCGTTCCCCGGCGCAATGGATTCAGGAAGGGGCCCTCCAGGTGAATGCCGATCGGGCGGGCTCCGTCCGTTACGGCATGGCGATGAGCTGCCAGGCCTCGAACGGCCGATTCGAGTTCAGCGTCGGGCGCACTTATGGTTGTGGCGAGAAAAGAGGTCGTGCCGTAGCGGGCCAGGGTGCGCGCTACTTTCTGGAGCGTGATCAAGGACCCGTCCATCAGATCGTGTCCGGCCGCGCCGTGGACGTGCAGGTCGATGAATCCCGGGGCAACCATCGTGTCGGGCAAGTGAATCAGTTTGTCGGGCGGAATGGCTTCAGCCTCGGCGGCCGGCAGCATGCGGCGGATCTTGCCCTGGACGATGTGCAGCAGCCAATCGGTGCGCCGCTGGTATGGCGTATATAAGACATCACACAAGACCCAGATTTCCTGATCGTCTTGAGCCTTTGTCAAAATGCATCTCCTTTCGTTTCCGGCCTCATGGCGATCTATGAAACCACGAAATGCACGAAATACAAGAGAGGAATTTAGAAAAATCGTCAGTTACGGGACCGCTGCCGGGCTTTCGCGTACTTTGGATTATTGGATGAATAGGCCTGGTCAAGCAGTTCGATTGGGTGCATGACGCGCGTCGATAGATTTTTCGCACGCAGGCCGGCCTGGATTTGCAGCAGGCATCCCGGGTTGCCGCTGGTGACTACCTGGGCGCCGCTGCGGATGATATTGGCGATCTTTTCATCCAGAATGCGCGCCGCCATTTCGGGTTGCGTGATGTTGTATATGCCGGCGCTGCCGCAGCAGCGGTCGGCTTCACGCAATTCCACGAATTGGATGCCGGGGATGGCCCGGAGCAGGTTGCGCGGCGCCGCCTTGATGCCCTGGGCGTGAAGCAGATGGCACGGGTCGTCGTAGGTGACCTTCATGTCTAACCGTTCCATCGAGCGGTCGATCCCGATGGCATCCAGAAACTCGCTGATGTCGCGCACGCGCCCGCTGAAAGTGCGGGCCCGCTGCGCATAGGCAGGGTCGTCTGCCAGGAGCTCGTCGTACTCCTTGAGCATCGCTCCACAACCGGCTGCATTCACGACGATGGCCGCAGCGCCTTCCTTTTCAAAGGCCTCGATATTGCGCCGCGCCAGTTTTCGGGTGGTTTCCAGATCACCGGTGTGCAGGTGCACGGCCCCGCAACAGGCCTGGCGCGCGGGCAAGCCGACGGAGACGCCGTGATATTGCAGCACCCGCAGCGTGGCTTCATGCACAGGGCCGAATAATTCCGGCATGATACACCCCGCGAACAGCAATGCCCGTCTGGCCCCTGCCGGGGCAGTTTCTTCCGTCAAATCGTAGCGCGCCGATGCGGGAATATCAGGCAGCAGGGCTTCCATCTGGGCGAGCCGCCCGGGGAAAAGCCGCATCGCGCCGGAAGCCCGCACCAGCTTCCGGATGCCGCTGCGCTGATAAAATCTCAACATAAGAAAGCAAAAGCGGATGAGACGCCGGCTGAGAAAGACCTTTTGCAATACGAACCAACGCACAATCGATACGGCTGCCGACGGCCGGGAGTGCTTCCGGATCTCGATGCGGGCCGTGTCCATCATCGTGGAAAAGCGTACGCCCGAAGGGCAGGCGGTCTCGCAGGCGCGGCACTCCAGGCACAATTGCATATGCCGCTGGAAATTTGCGCCGGCAGCATCCACGCGTCCCTCTTGCATGGCATTGATCAGGAGGATCCGGCCCCTGGGAGAGTCCGCTTCGTTGCCCAATTGGAGATAGGTGGGACAAGCCGACAGGCAGATGCCGCAATGAATGCAGTCGAGGTGAGCGGTTTCGCGCGGTTCGCTCGGCGTCGGGGCCGGGGCGGCCATATCAGATTCCCCCCACAAATCTTCCGGGGTTCAGCAGCCCTTTCGGATCAAACTGCTTCTTGACTCTGCGCATCAGCTCGAGCGCCGGCGCCTCATAGCCCCAGACATCCAGGCCCCGCTTTACCTCGGGCCGGACTTTTTCCACCACGAGGTGCCCGCCGATGGCTGTGCACTGTCGGCGCAACTCAACAATCGCGCGCGCCATTTCGCCGCATTCACATTCGCTCTGGACCCAGTGATACCGGCCATAGAGAATGGATGTCCCTGCGTGGCAAAACAGTAGCGTGCGCGCCTGCAGTCGCTCCCCCAGCTCAACCATGCGGCGCTCCATATCAGTGATGGATTGATGGAGTGCCGAAAGCTTCAGCCACAGGTCCGCGCCATCGGCCGAAGGCGCGCGCGCGGATGCCGCCCGCCGCCAGATTTCCTCAGATTCCGCTGTCCCGAGGACATTCAGGATCGAGCCGCCTCCCGAGGAGACAAGTTCGCGCAGGCGGTCCAGCTGCCAGCGGACTGCCGCATCTGTTTCTCCGAACCGGAGCAGCAGCGCCCAGGGTGCACCCTCGGCGCCTTCGGCGATGGTCTGGAAGGCAGCGCTGTTCCATGCCTCCAGGGCGTCCGGCATCAGATCGGCCCGGAGGAACCTCTGGGTGGCTTCGAGCGCTGCGCGGAGCGTCGGATAGGCCAGCATCACCGTGGCAATGGCCTCGGATTTCGGCTGCACCTTGAAGGTCAGTTCGCTGATGATGCCGAGCGTTCCCAACGACCCGATGTACAGCTTGCACATGTCGTAACCGGTGACGTTTTTGACCAGCTTGCCGCCTGCCCGCGTCTGGGTGCCGTCGGCGTGCACAACCTGGATGCCCAGGAGCAGGTCTCGCGCCGTGCCGTAACGGAAGCGGATCGGACCGCTCGCGTTGGTGGCGAGGAGGCCCCCGATCGTGGCTCGTTCGGGATGAGGAGGGTCGAGGGGCAGAAACTGGTTTTCTCTGCCGAGGAGATCCTGCAGTTCCTGCAAGATCGTACCGGCTCGAACGGAGACCGTCAGGTTGCCGGGCTCGTATTCGACTACTCCGCGCAGCTGCCTGGTATGCAGCGCCAGCCGGACCGAGCGCGGCGGATTGCCCAAATGGAGTTGAGTCCCGCCTCCGACGGCAACCATCGACAGATTCTGAGCGTAGGCCTCCTTCGCGGCCTGAGCCAGCTCCTCCACAGATTGTGGCACTGCCTCACGCTCAACCGGGACGCCATCGATTTCCGGCATGTTTCCTGGCAATGTCAACCTCAGCAAAAACGGCTGAACCGGCCGGGCAGAATCTTGCCCGGGTTGCAGAGTTCATCGGGATTGAAGGCTGTGCGCACATGCCGCATTGCCTCCAGATCTGCGGCGGAGAGAAGCATGTCCATATACTCATTTTTCTCGGCGCCGATGCCGTGCTCACCGCTGAGCGTTCCGCCCGCATCGATGCAGATCCTGAGCATCTCCCGAACCAGGTCCAGAATCTTCGCTTCCTCGCCATCCTTTGTGCGATTGAACAGGAGGATTGGATGAAGGTTGCCGTCACCCGCATGCGCAAGGCAAGCCAGCGGCACTCCGACCCGGTCGGCGCTTTCGTAAATGCGGGAGACCACTTCGCTCAAGCGATTGCGGGGCACGACCGCATCGTGGAGGTACAAATCGCGGGTCATGCGGCCCAACGTGCCGAATGCCTCCTTGCGCCCCTTCCACAACATCTGGCGCTCTTCTTCGCTTTTCGCGACCCGCAGTTCCTGGCAATTGTGCTGCCGGCAGATTTCCGCAACTTGATCAGCCTGAACTTGCAGCGCGGATGTAAGGCCGTCAAGCTCGATAATCAGGACGGCATCGGCTTCGGCCGGCAACCCGACGTGGGTAGCCGCGTTGACGGTGCGCACCATGCGGCGGTCCATCATTTCGAGGGCGGCGGGGATGATGCCGCGCGCGATGATGACCGAGACGGCATCGCACGCCTCCTTCATGGAACGGAAGCCTGCGAGCAGCGTCTTGGCCGATTGGGGCAGGCGGCTGAGCTTGAGGACAACCCTGGTCGCAACCCCCAGCGTTCCCTCGGACCCTGTGAATACTCCGACCAGGTCATAGCCCGGACAATCCGCGGCGCGGCTGCCGAGCTCGACCGTTTCACCTGAAGGCAGGACGACCTGCAATGCGACCACATGGTTCGTGGTCATGCCGTATTTCAGGCAATGAGGGCCGCCGGCGTTTTCCGCCAGGTTCCCTCCGATACTGCTCACCATCTGGCTCGAAGGATCCGGGGCGAAATAGTAACCGGAAGGGGATGCTGCGCGGGACAGATCGAGGTTAATTACACCCGGCTGAACGATGGCCTGGCGGTTCTCGAAATCCAGCTCGCGGATGCTCTTCATCCGGGTGAGCGCAATGACGATTCCCCCGAATCGGGCCAGGGCGCCTCCGCTCAAGCCGGTTCCCGCGCCGCGAGGGATAAAAGGAATGCCGTGTTTGCGGGCTACTTCAACGATGCGTGCCACTTCCTCGTGACTGGCGGGAAGGACCACCGCATCAGGAGCGTGGCGGTGGAGGGCCAGCCCGTCGCATTCGTAGGTCATGAGCTCTTCGGGAGAGGCCAGCATATTTTCCGCGCCTACAATCCCCCGCAGTTCCTCGAGTATCGCCGGTTCCAGAAGCCACTCCTGAATCACCTTGTCACTGCCCAATGGGATGGAGTTCGGATCAAACTTCGAGATTATATCACTACTGCAGCTACCTTTCCGCTGTTCCGCAACTATTTGCCTAGAAAATGCAAAAGCGGCCACGAATGGCACGAATCGATTCGTGCCATTCGTGGCTAAGTTTTTTCCTCTGTCTGATTTGCAGTGCATGAGAGACTGCGGTGATATTTTTTGTTCAAGTGATGTATAATCCGGGCTTACTTCGGAGTGTCTAGATGAAGTTGCATTTTTGCAGGATTTTGGCTGCTCTGGCGATCCTCGCGTACGGTGGCGGAGCGGCAGACGGGCGCATCCAGGACAAGTCACCCCGGCTTCTCAACGGCATCGACGTCTTGCGCAGGCAGAACTTTGCTCCGTTGGCCGGGAAGCGCGTTGGCCTGGTCACAAACCACACCGGTCTGGCTATCGATGGCGCCTCGACCATAGATCTGCTGTTTAGATCCGGTGTCTGCAAGCTCGTGGCGCTCTTCAGCCCTGAGCACGGCATCCGTGGCGTGATCGACGAAAAGGTCACATCTGCAGTCGATGAGGCGACCGGCTTGCCCATTCACAGCCTCTATGGTGCCACGTTACGCCCGACCCCGGAAATGTTGCGCGATCTCGATGCTCTGGTCTTTGATATTCAGGATGTCGGCGCCAGGTTCTATACCTACAGCACGACCATGGCGTACTGCCTGGAAGAGGCGGCACGCGCCAAAATCCCGTTTTACATCCTGGATCGACCGAACCCGATCGGCGGCTTGAGTGTGGAGGGGCCGATGCTGGACGCCGACAAAACCTCTTTCATCGGCTACATGCCGCTGCCGGTTCGGCACGGGATGACTCTGGGGGAGCTGGCCCGATACGTGAACGCCGAAAACAAGCTCGGCGCTGATCTGCACGTGATCGCGATCGAGGGCTGGCGGCGAAGCTTCTATTTCAACGACACGGGACTGCTGTGGGTGAATCCATCTCCAAATATGCGCGGTCTTGTTGAGGCGATCCTTTATCCAGGCATCTGCCTGCTGGAGGCCACCAACGTGTCGGTCGGGCGAGGCACGGATACACCTTTCGAGATGATCGGAGCGCCCTGGATTGAACCGCGCGCCCTTGCTGCCGAACTGAAAGCGGCGCGGGCACCGGGAGTGGATTTCGTGCCGATCTACTTCACTCCCACCACCAGCACCAACCGCGGACTGAAGTGCGGCGGCGTCAACCTGATATTGACCGATCGGGACAAATTCCGCTCGGTGCTCACCGGTTTGACCCTGATTTCGGTTCTGTACAAGTTGTACCCTAAGAATTTTGAGATTGACAAAACCATACGCCTGCTCGGAAATCAGCAGGCGCTGAATGAACTGAAGGATGGCAGGCTGCCCGCGGATGTCGAACGAGCGGCCAACGCCGGGATGCGTGACTTTCTTGCCGGGCGACAGAGGGCGTTGATCTACGAGCGGTAGCAGGTTCAAGAGGAGAGGAGAATCGAAGAGCCATGACTCCAGGCAAACGAAAAAAAAGGGGCGAAATCAAGATCACGATCGGGCCGTTTCGGAACCTGGCGGATTATGATGCCTGCATGGATATCCAGCGCGAGGTTTGGCACATCGCCGACATCGACGTTGTACCGGTAACCATGCTGGTGGCGGCAGAACGTGAAGGCGGGATTTCGCTGGGCGCATACAACAGCCTGGGGGAGATGATCGGCTTCTGCTGGAGCATTGTCGGCACGGAACAGGGCGAAGTTTTGCAGCATTCTCACATGCTGGCTGTGCGTACCGCGTATCGTAACTTCAACGTCGGATATCGCTTGAAACTGGCGCAGCGCAGGGAGGCCCTGCGGCGCAAGCAACATGCTATTACCTGGACCTTTGATCCGATGCAGCCGCTGAACGCCTACTTCAACATGGGCAAGCTTGGGACCTGGTCGGCAACCTATTTCGAAAACTTCTACGGCGAGACCACCAGCTCCATTCAACGCGGGCTTCCCACCGACCGCTTTTTAGCCCGCTGGGATCTGAAGAATCCCCTAGTGGAAGAGCGGCTGGAATCAGGGCCGGGACGTCATGATCTGCGCAAGGAATTGAAAAAGTACCCGACGGTGAATTGCCTGGAGGACCTGGAACCGGGCATGACGCAATCTTCGCCGCTTAAGCTGAACCTCACGGCGGATCGAATGCTTTTTGAGGTGCCCTACAACCTTCCTGAAATCAAGACGAGGAACCTGGGTGTGGCGCTCGAGTGGCAGGGGAAAATGCGGCAGGTATTCAGGACCTATTTCAAGAAGGGTTATGCCGCCAAGGACTTCTGGGTAGCAGAGGATGAGGGGCACCTGCGTGCCTTCTATTTCCTGGAGAAAAAAGATCTGTAGCAAAGCGGACACCGCAGGGCGCACGGAAGCGGAAGAGAGTCTCCACCCGCGGAGCGGCAAGGGCGTTGCGAGCCCTGAAAGGGCGCCGCAGATCAGCCCAGGGCGTGAGCCCCCGGTTGAAAGGTACGTTTTCAACGTGCCCAGAAAGGGCGACAAAACTCTTTTGATTTCAATGAGGTGATCAAGATGATAAGAAAGGCGTCTCTTATCGCAATACTGGCGCTGTTGCTGATCGCGGCCACCGCGAGCGCAGCGCCGATCCGGCTGGCGCGCGCACCGGACTACCGCGCCGGGAAAATCGCCTTCAGCTACCTGGGTGACATCTGGGTGGTGAATGAAGACGGATCGAACCCGCAGCGCATCACCATCAACACCGCCCGTGAGGTGAATCCCAGATTCTCCCCGGACGGCCGCTGGATCGCATTCTCATCCAACCGCTACGGAAATTACGACGTTTTTATCGTTCCGGCCGCGGGAGGCACGCCGAAGCGGCTGACCTATCACACCGGCAACGATGAGGTCGTCAGCTGGACCCCGGATTCGAAGTACGTGGTCTTCCGCGCTTCGCATGGCGATGGCGCTTTCCCCGGCACCGCGACCCTCTACCAGATTTCCGTCGATGGCGGCCAGGAGACTCCGCTCCCGGTCGACTGGGGATGGTGGGGCAGCTATTCGCCGGATGGCAAGAACTTCCTCTTCAACCGGCATCCGGCGGTCTGGTCTCGCAAGCACTACCGCGGCAGCTATGCGGCCGACATCTGGATCGAAGACCTGGCAACGAAGGCCTACAGGCAGATTCTCCCGGGCGAAAACTACAATCGTTATTGGCCGATGTGGGGCCCGAAAGACGATATCTACTTCGTTGGTGACCCGCTGCCTAATGACAAGACGGTCAAACCGGGCAGCGTCGAAGTGAGGAAAAGCCTTAACAACATCTACAAGATATCGGCCAAGGGCGGGGCCGAGCCGATCCAGGTGACAAAGCACACCGACGGCAACGTCTTCTTCCCTTCGATGTCGAGCGATGGAAAGGTAATTGTTTACGAAGAGAATTTCGGCATCTGGAAGCTCGACGTGGCCTCGGGCAAGACTTCAGAGGTCAAGATCGACATCGCCACCGATGAGAAAGAGAACCAGTTCGAGGTCGTGACGATCTCCAGCGAGGCCGACAGCTTCGATCTGTCTCCTTCGGGGAGGCGTGCGGTGATTTCATCGCAGAATCAAATCTTCACAATTGCGACGGATCGAGGCGATATCACACTCATCGCGAACGACAACGGCGCATCCCGCAACGAGTCTCCCAAGTGGTCGCCCGACGGCAAGTACATATCCTTCATCTCCGATCGCTCGGGTCGCCAGGAGATCTACCTGACCGACGAAATGGGGAAAAGCCTGAAAAAAATCACCGATCTGGACACTGACAAGTCTTCGGTGACATGGACCCCGGATTCGTCGGGACTGATATTCGGGTCGTCCGACAACAAGCTGTACTTCTACAGCGTCGCGGATGGGAAGACGAGTGTCATTAGTTCGAACACGATTACCCAGCCCCGGCTCGGAGGGCTCTCCCCCGACGGCAAATGGGTGATCGTCATGAAGCAGGACCGCACGATGCGCAACCACGCCTACATCGTTTCGTTGACCGGCGGCGAGGAACGGCGGATCACCGAAGACAGTGCATCTTTCAGCGAGAGCAGTGGCGTGTGGACTGCGGACGGCAGGTTCATTGTTTACATCACCTCGGCCGGCACGGGCGGCGGCGTGGCGTCCACGGGCGGCGGCGCGACAAACCAGGTTCAGCTCATGGTGCTGCCGCTACGCGCGCTGGACCGGGACCCGCTGAACCGTGACGTCGACAATGAAGCGCAGGCACTGGCTGCCGATACGGCGGCAGGCAGGGGCAGCGGCCAGGGCGCACGCGGCGGCGGTGCCGCTGCCGGCACTGGCGCCGCGGCGCAGCCGGTTGAAGTGAGAATTGATTGGGACGGCCTGACCAAGCGTGCGCGCCGGCTCACGACCCCCGGCGACACGGTGGGCGGACTCACTCCTGCTCCGTCGGGGAGCATCATCGCTTTCACTTCCGCCACGACCGGCGGGGCCGGCCGTGGTGCCGCTCCCGCAGCGGGCGAATCGACGAGTGGAATTTATACAATCAACGTCGCCGACGGCAGTGGCCTGACGCGCGTCCCACCGGCGGCGCCCAGCACTGCCGCGACCGGCCGAGGCGGGCGCGGCGGCGGTGGCGGAGGCTTTGGCGGTGGCGGAGGCATGATCTTCACCCGTGACGGCCGCACGCTCTACTTCCGCTCCGGCAGCAGCATTTATGCGGCTTCGATTGGCGGCGGTGGCGGCGCCGCGGCGGCAGCGCCTGCTGCAACGACAGCCGGCCGCGGCGGCGGTGGCCGCGGTGGTGCGGCGACTCCGACGACCACGGCACCCACTACCACGGGTGCCACGGCGCGCGAGGTGACCTTCACAATCACAACCACCATCGACCACAAGGCACTGCGCAAGGAGGTGTTTGACGAAGGCTGGCGCGTCATGAAGAACCGCTTCTATGATGCGAAAATGCACGGCGCCGATTGGAACGCCGCGAAAGCCACGTACGGAGCGCTTCTGGACTACATCGTCGACGAGGATGAGCTGCACACCGTTATGATGCAGATGATCGGCGAACTGAACGCATCGCACACCGGCGTCAGCGGCGGCCCCGCCGGCGGCAGAGGCGGTTCCGCGGCTCAGACCCGCTACCCGGGCTTTGAGCTTGAACCCGACTCTTCAGGTTGCTACCGTGTCGGCTATATCTGGAAAGATGGCCCAGTGGACCATGAATACGTCAAGATCCACAAGGGGAACTACATCATTTCCGTCGATGACCACGAATTGAAGACCACCGAAAATTTCTGGCAGTATTTCACGCTGGCCGCCGGACGGAAGTTCCACTTTCTGATTAATGACAAACCGTCCAGGGATGGAGCGTGGGAAATCACCATCGAACCGATGAACGGCGGCGCACTCAGCAACGCGCAGTACGCCAGGTGGGTGGAAGAGCGCCGTGCCATGGTCGACAAGTTGAGCAACGGCGAAATCGGTTACCTGCACATCAAGGCCATGGACGCGCCCTCGCTGCGCCAGTTCCAGCTTGACCTGGTCTTGAACCGCACCAAGAAGGCGCTTATCATCGATCAGCGGTTCAATGGTGGCGGAGGCATCGACCAGGAGCTACTGGGTATGCTCGTGGGACAAAGATATCAGTATTCGGTGGGACGGAATTCCGATCTGGAAGTGCCGCGCCCGCTCGAGACTTTCTATGGGCCGATGGTTGTGATGCAGAACGAAAGGTCCGCTTCCGACGCCGAAATGTTCCCGCAGGGATTCAAGGACCTGAAGCTCGGAAAAGTTGTCGGAGTCCCCACCATGGCAGCCGTAATTGCTACCGGCTCGTTTACTCTAGCGTGAGTTTACCGCGAGAGTCAGCGCAGAGCGTCGCGGACAGCCTCATCCAAGGCAATTTTCGCTGGAAATCCGCCACTTTTTTGGTCTAAACTTGCAGCTCTCCAACGTATACAACAACAC
>Ga0315284_10004184_pt1 | contig 20505 bp, 29 predicted proteins | sample YL17G09_16_MG_FD_203696 | JGI IMG/M metagenome (GOLD analysis project Ga0315284, IMG submission 203696) | Sediment microbial communities from Yellowstone Lake, YNP, Wyoming, USA - YL17G09_16 | ecosystem: Environmental > Aquatic > Freshwater > Lake > Sediment | place: USA: Wyoming | collected...
CAGTAGCCCGCACCACTGCTGCCCCGTACCTCCTGGGGTCGGACATGCCTTACTCATCAGCTTTTCTTCGTGAGGAACTGATATGTCCCCAGTATCTGCGTCAACGACGAGATCAAGTCTTTATCGTTTCGCTCCTTCGCCTGTCGGAGGATTTCTCGGATGTCGTTCCCCAGGAAGAGCATCTCCTCTTTCGCCTGCTTCATGTACACCGACATGTCCAGCACCTCTTCGTAGGCATCCTGTAGGGGATCGCGCCCGTTAAGCGGCTGCAGGGGCGTTCCGTACTTGTTACGCCCGAACTTGTCCCTGGCCTCCATGTCCTTGATGACCTTCGGCCAGAGCGCGGGCTCGTTGTTCGGGATGGGAGCTGGTTGACCCGCAGACTGACCAGCAACACCGGTTCCCTTGCACATGAGGCAGGGGTAGTCGTCGTGGGTGTTGATATTGTAGATCACTTTTCGCCCCTTACAGTTGGGGCACATTTTAGTCTTCATGGGTTTCCTTGTTACTTGGTGTATTTTTGGGGGGATTCGCGACCATAGCCGCAGCCTCCATGGCAAAGTCTAGGTCTCTGACTAATTCTGCTTTCTCTTGCATCAGCGCAGCGATCTTCTGCTCTAGCTGAGCCACCTGCCCTTTAAGGGTGACTCTTTCTATGTAGTCAACCTCATCGTCCCTGTCTATTAACAACATCACGACGCGAGTTGGATTGTCTCTACAGTCAGGGCGCTTCTCGTACAGTTTCTCCAGCGCACGCTCTGGCGTTGAATCCAAGTGCGACTCGGTGTAACCCTGCTCTTTGTACAGGGCAATGAACTCGGTGCCTTTCTTCGCCCATCTATTGGGATACACATGAATCAGGCACCGCCCACTCTCTAAACGATTTTGCAGCGAGACTACATAGCAGCTTCTCTTGAAGTCCCTGTTGATCTGCTCTTGACGCTGCACCATTCTCTTCTCCGCTGCTGCGTCCCGCTGTGCCCATTCTGTAGCGCTCAACCAATCCCCTTCGTACATCTCGGCTCCTATTTTATTTTTGGCGACAGGATCATTGTTAGGCTTTTGCCCAGCAGAGAGGCTGCACTCTCGACGATACCGAGCCCCTCCTCCAGTATCGTCTTAGCGATAAGGTCTGTGTGGTGCCGCCCGAACTGCTGGTTATGTACGATCTCGCGCCCCTTGAAGACCACCGTCACCTTGACCTTGTGACCCTCCTTCAGGAACTCGCGAATATGGTTCAGCTTGAAGGCTACGTCGTGATCGTCGGTCTTGGGGTGCAGCTTCACTTCCTTGAGGAGTTGCCGTACCACCTGACTTTTTTGCTCAGCCTGCTTTTTCTTTTGCAGGTACTGATATTTTCCGTAATCCATCAGCCGACAAACGGGTGGGAGAGCCCTTGGCTGAACCTCGACAAGATCGAGGCCGGCCTGTTCGGCGAGCTTCATCGCCTCGAAGGTCGGCAATATACCGAGTTGCTCTCCTTCGGCGTTAATCACCCGCACCTCGGGGACTCGGATTCGGCGGTTGATTCGAATGGTTGGCGGCTGACGTTCTGGTTGATTCTGCATGGTCACTGGCCTCTCTCTCGTTGTGGGTTTAAGGTCAAGCCGTAGGTCGACTTGATTCGGCTTCGAAGCACTGGAAGAATGAGTTCGTGGAGATCCTTTGGATTCTCCTGCCGAGGTCGCGCCATAAGATTCGGGTCGACGACGTTCAGCACCCCGAGGCTCACGCCATGCACGCCAATGATAATCTCGGCGACCTGGGTGACCCAGGGCTCCTCCGGATTGTTGTGAGCTGTCACGCACTCGGATTTATTGAGCGAGTGATACGCGACGCAGGCGATGGGGCGCGCTGGGTATATGCGACAGGATCCCTCCTCGCTCAAGAAGGCACAGGGGAGCTTCTTCGCCAGGTACTCTATCGGATCCAAACCAGAGCTCTCCTTCGCGGTAGCCTCCATGCGATGGTAGAGGGCGAGTACATCCTCCCTTGACCACATTACCATCAGGTACGCCACGATGCCGTAAACCTCGTGGTCAAAGACTTCGACCTTCAGGTGGCAGCAGTAGGAGCAGCCCCTTTCGCAGGCCAGCGTATGCGGCCCTAAGACATCAGAAACAGCCCTCTCTGCCAGCATCACCGCCAGACGTAGAATATCCAGAGAGCCCGCGTTGGTCTTCTTGCGAAGTTCGCGGACAAAGCCCTCCGTCTGCCGAGCCAGGGAAACGGAGATCGCCCCAACGCTTTGCTTAGCTTCGGCAGGGAGGCGCTCGAAGTCTCCTCGCGAAGAGGAGTAGAACGGAAGGTCTCCCATCAGCCACCCCACAGATGCGATAAGGTCAGGTCGTAGTCTTCGATAGTTTCAGCGCCGTTCACCTTCTCTCCAATGACCTTTGTCAGGGCTGGAGAGCACCCAAACACCTTTGGGTACTCGTCGGCATCCAGATGGTCTGCGAGACGACGTAGCTGGGCCGCAATATGCCGCTGGGCCTCCTCGTGTCCACCGAGGTCAGAGACAAGCTTGTGATAGGCTGCCTGCGAGGGGGAGCGTGGCTCGTCGGTCTCACGAGCGTAGACCCGCATCTCTGTCTGGTCAAAATAGTTGTGAGGTGCGAGCATAAGCATGATGCTCTTCGCAAAGGACTGGGCATCTTCTTTTGTCTCGGCCTTGAGATTGAAAGTGACGGTGATTTTCCAGTGAGGGTTCTGATTGTTCATAAGAAAAATGATAGACAATAAAAGATAGCATGTCAACATATTTTAAGTATCGACGTCAACCTAAACCAACTTCCCGATCATCTACTGGCCGACCGCCCGCTTCCCAGAGGCGGATGGCGTGTTGATCACTCTGAAGTTCGTCTCTGACCTCGGGCGATGTAGCGCTCAAACAACTCGTCCAGAGTCTCTTGTGGGCTGGTCAGAATGAGCCCGCTCGATGCACTTCTCCATTGGATAGCACTCCCCTCCTGGCTGCGACCAAAGAGCGCGGTAAAGATATGGGGATGGTCGTAGCGCAGAGAAAAGTCTCGACCTAACTCCCTGGCCTCCTGGACGACCTCCGCGTAGTCGACAAGAATCGTCGAGAGCCACTCGATCTCCTGCTCGGAAGAGTAAAAAAGTTTTCCCAGCGGGCGAAGCTCCTCAAGCCCCAGGAAGCGAGCTCGGCTGAACTTTGATTGCGGGCTGGTGACGGCAATCCCTACGTTCACACGCTCTCCGCGCACAAGGTCAGGTTGCCAAAAAAAGACCGCCGACTGAAAGGTGTCTCGCGATCTCATCGTTTTTTCTTCCGCAAAAAGTCATACGCGACGGCGGCCATCAGGATGATCCCGACCCACCGATAGTTCTGCGCGGCTTCTCGATTCAGTCTGGCGGCTTCCTGATACTGCGAAATCGTGTCCTCGTGATGCTGCCTCGCGTCTGGTAGGGGACGTGACGCCACAAAAGCGCAACGCCCCCGCGACTAAATTTCCTTGGCAGGGTTTGTCGCAGAGGCGCTTAACGTATGGCAAAACTAACCCTAAACGGGGCGGGGCGCAAGTGCGATTTTCCTCCCACAAAAAATACCATGTCTGTACTTCGTGACATTTCTACCTCTCTCTCCAGTGATTATGATACATTACATCTTACCTGAAATAAGATAAAACTCTCGCGTCAACTTCACTAGAAGCCCTTAACTTCTCTACTTTTTGACCCCGTCAGCTACCGAATCGGTCGACTAAAACGCGCTTTCGGTTTCAGTTTCGACCTTTTCCATCGTCGCCAGCCAGGCCGCCATCGGCGACTTACCCATTTCCAGGTGAGTGGCGGCGATGTTCAGTAGTTGGCTCTGTTGCCACTGGGGGTACGCCTTCAGCATAGAGGGCTGGTGGTAGCGCGCTACCACCTTCGCCTCCTCCCAGGTCAAAGCGTCAGAAGATGTAACTCCCGCTGCTGGAGCCGACTTCACCACGTCCGTCCCAACCGTCCCAACCACAAACTGCGTTTGTAACGGTAAAGAGGAATAATTAACTTCTCCCTTTATATTTACATTAGAGGTTGGGACGGCTGGGACGGCGACGGGAGAAGCTGTCCCATACTGCTCAGTTGTCCCCTGGCCACCAGAGGAGCCAGCCCCTCCTGTGGGCGGTGGTGAGAGGAGAAGAGACTTGGGCGAGTAGCCCCAACGGCGCCCCCCCGTGCTTTCTCGATGGCGAGCCCAACCCATGTGCTTCAAGGCGGTGGACACCCGCATCTCATCGTTGCGCTTCCACTGCCCCACGGGGATCTCTAGGCAGTTGCCCATCACGTCGCCAACCTCTATCCAGGTTTTACCTTCGATAAAGGCGGAGATACGATTCTCCCAGGCGTCCATCATATAGCGGGAGTCTTGCTCGTCCTTGGCTAGCTTTGCGAGCTCGCCCTCGAGCCACCAACGCTCCCCCTCTTTGAACATGTGGAGAGCTTCCGCCCAAAGCTGGTCCACGTCGAGGGTGAGCGCCTCAATGTCGATCCCCTTCCCCACCATCCCCAGCTTGACGGGCCAGTAGCGCCGAGCACCCGAAGAGTCGCGCAGGTAGTCATCCTCGTTCGTCGTGCCAGCAAACACGCACTGGCGTGGCACGCGCTCGACACGGCGCCCATATGGCAGACGGAAGCGGTCATCCTCGCGCCCAAAGAAGGCCTTCAGCGCGGAGGCCTCGTGCTTCACAAGGTAGTCGAACTCGGACAGCTCCACGAGCCAGACTCCCTGGAGTTCCATCGCGGCATCTTTGTTGCCGATGTCGCTGAGCTGATCTGTAAACCAACCCTTCGACAGAACTCGCATCGCCGTCGACTTCTTGAGCCCCTGCTCGCCCTCGAAGATAGGGAGGCAGTCAGCCTTGCATCCTGGCTTCATCACGCGGGCGATCATGGACACCAAGAACTTGATCCCTACCGCTGAGGTGTAGTCCTTGACCTCGGCGCCGAGGTAGTCCTGCATCCAGGTTTTGAGCCGAGAGGTTTCATCCCATACGAGCGAGTCTAAATACTCGCGCACTGGGTGAAATGTGTTCGTCATTGCAATGACTGTTGCTGCCTGCGAACAGGTGTCTGTCGAGGCGCTGATGCCCCAGTGGGCCTCCATCCAGACCGCCAGACGCATATCGTCCGCGTCAGACCACTCGGTGCCTGGCCCCTGCGCCTGCTCAGCGCGCACCTGCGCATCCCAGGGCGGGGTGCGGCGCATCACCATGCGGTTCGCAAATTTATTGTACGCGATGACCCCATCCCAACGAGGGTCCAGAGAGAGCACCAGCGTCAGGTTAAAGAGCGTTGGCTTCGGCGCCTCGCTCTTGCCTCGGTGCAGCCCCATTTTAATCTCTTCATACGGCTGGTGAACCTCTTTTGCAGGGGAGGCATCCTCCATGATCGCCAGGAAGTTTTTCACGCCCATTTTGGAAATATAATCGTCTGGCCCCTGGTCTTTTCCCTCTTTGGTATTGGGCAGCTTCATAATGCGAACGATGGCCCCTGCGTTCTCAAAGCAGCGAGCTGTGCGCTTCTCGCCGCGCAACACTCCAGTCTTTGTTGAGCGGTTGGAGTCGAAGCAAATAAAGACATCCCGATCCTTCCAATCGGTGAGCGCTAAGATCTCAGGATGCAGGCGCTCAATGCCGGCGTCGAGCGCCTCTTTGTCGTGAGCGGTTTCGACGCCGCCCAGAGCCAGGGTCAAGATGGTGGTATTACCGTAGACCGAGAGAGCCTTAGGAGGTCCCTCTACGACAATGACTGGGCCAGTCTGCCACGCATCGCGGGTAAGCCAGGGCAGGATGTAGGGCCGGGTACCTGAGCCTCCTGGCATCACCCAACGCATTGGCTTGCCGTCACCGCGAATCGACTCGGTGTCGAGGCGGATGCGGCAGTGGACGTCGCCACCCTCAGCAGTAGGCAGGTAGGGCACCACCATACCAGATGAGGGAAAGCGGGAGCGCCCCAGAAGCTGGGCGGCGGCCTGCCTGGTGACGGAGTACAGGCGAGCTGCCTTGGCGATCTCCTCGGGGATCGCTCGCTCCTTACAGTATTCTAGGTGTCGGGGGAGAAGGGTTTGATTCAGGCTGGGGTCGTCTTGCCACGATTGATTGCGAAACATCATGAAGGCCTCCTAGTGAGAAACGTCAGAGAGATAAAAATTGGCCGAGCGTCGATAATGCTAGCGAGTGCTCGGATGCTCGCTGCATGATTTTTTCCCAGAGGGCGATCATCGCCTTGACGTCAGACTCAGCTCGATGCGTTGGCATCGGGAGGTTGAGTTCGGCGGCGATGGTCTTTAGCTGGTAGTTGGTAAGTTCAGGAAAGAAATATTGCGCCAGGGTGATCGTACTGAGCCTCGATGAGGCCTGCCATGTGATCTCACAGCGGTTCAATTCTTGTGAGATAAAGCGCTCGTCGAAGGCGTTGTTCTGGTGAGAGATTAGCACCGAGTTGGAGACGAGCTCATGTACGCGCAGAGCAATGGCGTTGAAGCGCGAGGAGTCTTTGACGTCATTGTCGGTTATTTTGTTGATTTCAGTGGCACCCTTGGGGATCTTCTTCCCTGGATGCACGAGGGTATTGAACCACTCGGGAGCTTCTCCCGGTCGAAGGCGGCAGATGGAGATCTCAATGATCTTCTCGGCGGCGGCCTTCAGTCCGGTGGTTTCTATATCGACGAAGCAGAGGGAAAGGGAGGCGAGCGACGCCTGGTTGCTAATCAGTTCGCTCTTACGAACTTTGAGCCCCCATTTTTTCATCAGGGCGGCGTAGTTAACTTGGATGGTTTCGACGTCGAGCCAGCCGAGAGGGTCGCGGTAGGGCCACTCGGGGTTTGGCTGCCAGTAGATATGAAAGGAAGAGGATTCCCAGGTGAGCTGCCCGCCACGAGCAGCGAGACTCGCGCAGAACCTCTCCAGCCCCTCGGGGTTGAGGGGCTTACAAGCGTGCATTGGTTCGGTGATTTCGATGGGTCCGACCATCGTATACGATTCGCCCATGGGGCGGGGACCACTTCCGACACAGACGATGATGTCGTCCTGCATAGAAACTCCTGAGTTTCTCTGCACAAAAAGAGAAGCTGAAGAAGTTTTTGAGGGGCTCACGAAGAAGGAAGAGGAATGGGCTTGCCAAGCGTCGACATTTTGGTTAGAATGTCGACATGTTGTTGGGTGCTTGACTTTGTCCCGGTTTCCTGCTTCTTTTTTTCCTTTCTTCGTGAGCCCCTCGCAAAAGACCCTCTAGCGGAAAACTAGGGGGTTTTTTGTTTTGTGCGAGAGAGACTTTCTCTCATCTGTCTACTGCTGTCAAGCTGCTAGATGTGAGAATCAAAGTGACTTAATGGCCTGTCATAGAATGATTATTCCATTCTAGAATAGAATGATTATTCTATGCGGTGCCCTGGAAGGTGGCTCCAATGATTGACGAGGTTGACATTCCGTCAGAACCTCCAAAAGAGGCAACCGACTGGTATGCTCTTGGGGTCGAGCGTTGCCAACTTTTAGGGGTTCCTCTCTCCGCTCTCCGGATCTACTTCCCCGCTACCCCCAAACGGACCAACGGCCCCTGCTTTTGGTACTTCAATGGAAAGTGTTTCGAGTACAAATACTTCGAAAGAAACATCGTCAGTCGTCGTAAAAAAAGTAAAAAAAAGTTTTTGGCTCAGAAGATTTTCCCCCTCCGACAGGGGATCTGGCTCGAATTCTCGTCATTGGACGAAGCGAAGCTGTGTGGGCGTAATAAGATGCACACAAAAATCGGCCCAGACGTTTACAGAGCCTACGGGGGAGGTTCGCCGCTCATCAAAATGGAGTAAATCAGGTTGGGTAGGTGAGTCGAAAAACGCCAGAGGGATCTGCAAGCCAGGCGAGCGCTAAGTGCAGTTCCCACTTGAGGTTTGGTACCGTTGGGAAGTGACGTGTGCCAGTCGAGCATGCCGAGTCGATAGGAAAAACGTCGACTTTTTCGTCGGTGGTGGTCCTCACGGTCCTAAGGTGATCTTGCTTCACAAGCCCCACATAAAAGTGGAGCACCTCGGTTTTCCCACTTCCCACCAAGAAAAGCTGCCACTCCTCGAAGTCGATCCCGGTTTCTTCGCGGAACTCCCGGCGCATGGCGTCACCTGGCGCCTCATTTGGTTCGATCTTCCCCCCGATCCCGTTCCAGAGGCCCTCCTGCCACTGGGGTCGATTCTTTCGAATGAGCGCGACCCGAGCGCAGAGCTTCCCGCAAGAGCAGTCCGTCGAAAATAAAAACCCCACCACGTAGTGGACCTGGATCTCTCTCATATTAACTCCTGTGGATCCGTCATCTCCCCTGGAAACTGTCTCCAGTAGTAGGCATCTCCGTTTTTCTCGACCAGATAAGGGCGCTGGCCCGCCTTTTGATCCGCATCCTGCTTAAAATAAAAGGCGATCCCCGCCTGGATACACTGGTGCTTGAGATTGAGCGCCCACTCGCTCTTCATGGGCCTGAACCCAGCGCCGCTCTCTCCGCCAATAATGGCCCAATGAATTGGACTTCGTTCAGGTCCCATCAGGTGCCCAGTTACAAAGCCGCATGTCTGGCACCCATAGCAGAGCCCCAGAAGCCCCCTGAGATCGACCCCTTCGAGCAGCGGCTCGCAGCTCAGAAACCGGATGGTAGCCGGTGTCTTAATGAGAAGAGGAACCCTCTCATTCGCCGCCTTCTGGTTCTCCACCGAAACACCCAACCAGACGTTCTTTAGCGGCCAGGAGAGCCCTGGATGGTTCTTTCCCAGCCGCTTATTTCGCTCATGCTTGTGGTTGGAGTTCTGGAGGCTAGCAGCGAAGATCACGTCGTCGATGAAGGTCTGCTCCGAGAGAAGCTGCTGCATCCTCTCAGGGCGCTTGGTCAGCACCTGGAACGTATGCCAGTGCGCCAGCGCCATCATAGAGAAGATCTCCACGATGAAGTCACGAGGCACATTCTCGTGAAACACATCGGAGAGGGAGTTGACGAAGATCTTCTTCGGTATCTGCCAACCAAGCGGCTGTCGCAAGTGCTCCCTGTGGAGCTTCACGACGCCTGTCCAGCGAGGCCCGTTTGGGGTGTCTCTCGTGAGCCCAGAGTAGAACTCGAAGGCCGCTTTATTTTTCGCCTCAAACTTACGCGGTAAGCTGGCGACGACCTGTTCCGCGTAGCAGTTGGTACATCCCGCAGACACCCTGCTGCAGCCGTAAATTGGATTGAGCGTAGCGTCCGTCCAAGAAATCCTTGTCGTATCACTCATATTAGTGTCCTTTCCTATACTCTGAATTCCTGCTGCCTGGGTTGTCCCCATTCCCACTGGGTAGGAATCACCATACGAACCTCGGCGGAATCATCGACAGACCTACGGTACAGCGCCAGCGGCGCCCTCGCATCCTCCTCAGAAAGCGTGACGCTGCTCTCTGGCGGAATCGCACGGAGCTGGTCCCAGGTGGCCTCTCGACCTCCCACGTAGATAGTTACCTTTCGATCTAAGTTCTCGATAATTCCAGGCAAGTTCGCGATGCGAGAGCGAATCAAGAAGCCTTTGACATGTCGCTTCAGGAGCGTGAGATACCCATCATCCGTCGCTGGAAGGTAGATGAGTTTTTCCTTTTTTGTTGGCCCCAATACCCAGCAAGAGATTTCAATTGAGAAGTAATCAGGCCTCTCGCTGAGTGGAACTCCAGCCAGTCCGTTCGGCACGTCGGTGACCTCTACCCAGCTTCGAATGCAGCGTAGTTGATGTAGCTGTGGATGCGGATTCACAGGCCATAGCCGACGCTTGACCGTCTCCCAGCGTCCTTCTTGGTGTTCATAGACGTCGGCCTCCTTGCCTTCTTGTGTTTCCTTGTAGCCAAACGGGAGTACCCAGACTCGGATGGAGGAGAACGAAAAGTCGTGCTGCTGGCAGAAGTTTACGGCCTCGGCATACAGATCGTAGGCGATCTGGTGGCTTGGTTCGATAGGCTCTGGTTTCTTTTGCATGGGGCAATTACTCTTGGTCGAGATAGGCTAAGTTCTTCGACTGCCACCCATCACGGCTTCCAGGGAAGGGATAACGTCCGTCCTTCACCAGCCCCAGAGACTGCAGCCTGCCATCGTACAACCCATCCTCTGTCGAGGCCTCTAATACGGCGTGGATATTGTCGGACACCTTGCACTCGTACATTGTCCCGCTTGGACGAGAATACTCGTGCGGCACTCGACCTCCACTCTTCCGATACTCTGCCTGCTGCTCCGCTGCGTAGTTTTTCAAAAACCTCTCAGCAGCCTCCTTCGAGGCATGCAGCGAGTACCCATCAGGGCGTGTCCCCCAGCCGGCCTCACTTTCCTCCCATTGCTGACAAAATGCTGTTTTCATCTGGCCTCTGGTGGTGGAGAGTTTTTAAACGTGGCCTTTACATATATAGTTACCTCTGCACTGATAGCAGACGAATACTCCCAAACAACTCTACAAACAAAGTACCAATTATTGCCGTGCAAGATAGCATCCCCTTCCGGGGGTACAATCTCTTGGTGGGTGACAAATAAAGTCTGATGGCCCGTCTCTGTTTTTTCAATAATTGTGATTTTCATTTTTGGCATCTTTCATCCCTATCCAAAGGTAGAGAGGGATGAAAGAACTCTAACACATTATGTCATCATGTCAACAAGTCATCTACAAAGAATAAAACCACTATAAAAACAGGTATTTAGACAGGATGACTATTCGGTGCGATGCGGGCTGTTGATTGGTAGTGTGTGATCTGGCAGAATCTCTCCCTTCCTTCACAAGAGAGAGTACCCATGAGCGAAACACGGAATGAAGTGCGAGAGGCGATTGAGGCCTGGAGAGATGTGGGCCAGGCCGTGCGTAAGGCCCGGCGGGATGATGGGAAAATTGATGCGACAGAGCGCGAGCTCATCAAAAAAGAACTGCTGGAGGCCGTCATCGAGACTGCGGAGGCCTTCAATGCTGCCAAGGACACGGTGCAGCGTGTTAAGGATTTTCTGGAGCGTGAACTCTAAACACTCGACGACGCGAAGAGATATGATGGCTGTAGGCGCTATCGAAGCCTTCGATCAGATCTGTAACTCCAACTGCAGATCTCGATAATAACGATAGATCGCCGCCAGCGCACTAAACCTCTGCCAGAATGGCGCATCATCCAGGGGCGACTGCTCCAGTTGCCGAAGCGTGCGTTTAAGCTTGTCTAATAGAGACTCGAACCTGGAGTTCAACCCAGGATCGTTAACAGGAGCCTTAAATCCACCACCAGATCCCCGCGTGTCGGCCAGGGCTTGTATCTTATTGGCGACCGTTGCCAACTCGACGATATTCGCGGTCGTCATTTCTTTAATTTTCGCCTTAAATGGCAGGCGAACCGTTATCTGAGGCTGGGGCGCTGTTTCTGTATTGGATAGTTGGCTATTCGCGTCAGCTCCCACCTTGGAGCGACGAGCCTTCGAGGTCAAGAACAGGCAGCAAGCCCCAATGATTAAAGGGTTCATCGAAAAGTTCCTTATTTAAAGGGCAACGGTACCGCCTGATCGTCGCGATAAAATCCGCCTCTGTCAACAAGCTAGTGGAATCTCGCCGAGAGAATCCTCCCGACCAATTCCCACGGAGAAATATCCCGTGGAATCCCCTCCACGCGCCATTGGATGGGAGGGAAGTCTTTTTCTATGTATAGCAGAGCAATGTAGTTTCCGTGGCTGGGAGAGCCCGTCTCGTCGTTATGAATCTCTAACGTCCCCATTGACCTTGACGCATGCCGGTTTCCCTGTGGCTCCAGGGAGATTGAAACTCGTAGCATGACTCACCACCTGGCTCTGGTTCGTCCAATCCGATGCGTAGGCTTCGGTGCCGTTCTTAACGTCTTCAGGAGGTCGGTAATAGAGTAGTCCTTGGCGTGATTCAGAAAGACCTGCCAGCAGGCCATCGCCTCGCTTTCTATCGTACCGAACTCTCGCCCCTTCCAGAACGAAACCGGTCTCGGTCTCTCGTAGACCAACGCATCATCTATCCTGCGCATCGCCTCGTCTGCGAGGTTGATCTTGACAAGGAGTGCCTCGGAGGAGTTCTCCGCGTGTGCTTCCCTGATGCGCTCTATCATATTGAGGCGTGTCAGGGTGGCGAAGGTCTTAATCGCCTCGGGAGAGAGGTAATTATACGAGAAGACTTTGTCCGAAAACTCTGGGTAGCCGCCCTCTCGCGCCTCAGCCTCCGCTTCGAAGAAGTTCTCGAAGATGTACGTCTTCACAACGCGGAGTGGCCCTTCGTACCACTTTGCCATGAACTGCTCAGTCCCAGGGGTCGTGAGCATCCATCCTTTTTGGCGCATGAGTTGCCGACTCACAGCACTAGACAGCGAAAAACAAGCGCCGTTCACGCTGATTAGTTCATTGTATAAAAGACAGTCTCTTACTACCTGGATACAGAATGAGGCGGATTCATTCAGATAGCCTCCTCCAGGGAGTTCAGCCCGATACTCAAACTCTGCCCTCCCAAACACCTCCAGCAGCCTCCTGAGTTCCTCTATCTCTTCGCTTACTATGCCTGTATTGGCCCAGACGCGACCGAGTTCTATCGCACGCTGCATGTCTGCCAACTGAAACGTCTTCTTGGGGCGTTCTGCCTGAAAGAGCGGCAGCGCAAATTTCTCCGCAAACTCGCAGACGATGAGGCGGGTGTACTTAAAACTCAGGTGTGCGGCCCATGGCTCTTGATCGTCTCTACTACGATACAGGAGCGGGTTTCGGTTTGTCGGTAGGATGCACGTTGGGTCAAAGGAAGTCCCGCTGACGGTGTATATTTTGGCTGGATTATGCCCCCAGAGCAGGAGAGAGGTATGTTTGCGGGTCTTTTTATTGGCGTCATAGAGAGGGCCTGCGTTCCCCTTCATCCGCGAGATAAAGCTGACTTGACGCTTCGCCCACTCCCAGTCGTTCGTGGTCCAGTGCTCAATTGCTGCCTTGAGGCTCTTGCCCGAAGGAATCATACGGAGCAGCGCCCTGGCCGAGTCGTGGCCGCTCTTGATGCCCTGCTGGCTGGCCTCGGAGCGAGAGAGCCCCGCGCTCGAACCTTCTTCGGTCAAGAGAAAGCGACGGAGTTCCGCTTCGGTCATGTTGACTAATTGCTTCCAGCGTTCATAAAGGTCTGATTCTTGGTTTGATGGCATGGTAGGATTCTCCTGAACGCAGAATACTCTACGAAAGAACTGTAATCAATTGACGGGGAGAACTGTCTTATCTTTTGACTGAAGTCAGTCGTCCGATAGCTGTCGTCGTCAAGATCTCGGCAGCTTGCTGTAGCACCGCTCTCTCTTGTAGATCTTCCGAAAGCTTCGATTCTTTCATGAGAAGTCTCGCGGTGGCGAGCAAGCTCCGGCTCGAGTACGGCTTGCTCACCCCAGACTCCTGACGAGACGGGTCTTTTTTCTTCTTTTGGTTCTCTTGCTTCAAAGCGTTATATCCTGGGTTCTTTTTGTGGTAGGTCTGATTCTTTGTTTTGTCCCACTCCTTGACCCTCTCCCCGTACTCAGGGTCGGAGGCTGCCTTATTCTCCTGATTCTCCCGATAGCGACTCCACTCCTCCTTGTTGGCGGCGTAGTTGTCTTTACTCTTCTGCACTAATCTATCCCGATGCTTCTCTCGATGACGCTTATCCGCAGCTCGGTCATGGCATTTTACAGAGCAATATTTTTGGGCACGCCGAGGACCAGGGACGAATTCAGCGTTGCAGTGGAAGCAGATGATGGAGAGGGGTTCATCCATAAGACCGCCGACCACCACGATGTAGTCTCAGGGCCAGCACCTTCGCAACGGCTTCCTTCTCAGCGTCTTCGTCACCCATCTTATCGCGTAGCACTGCATAGAAGCGCTCCGCCTGCTGGATCTCGCGGTCGCTGAGCGTCGGGTTCTGCAGCCGACGATGCTGGACAATCGCAGCCGCCGCGTCTCGCTCGGCTCTTGCCCCTTCGACGCCCTCCTCGACTAGAACGGCTCGGCAGCCGAAGAAAATCTCTCGCTCCTCAGGAGTAAACGTCGAGAACTCCGTAAGGGCATCTTCGTCCATAGGTGCTTCTCTTGACATCAGTTCCATCACTTACTCCTCTTCAATCTTGTCGTTTGCTTTGATAGCGGTATCAAGGAGCTTACCCAGCTTCTGGAGCGTATCCTCAGCACTTGTACCCTTCGCTGTAAGGGTGCCATTCTCTCCAGAATAGGCAAGGAAATCAAACGTGTTGCCATCCGTCGTGGAGCGCACGGTCATAATGATTTTAACGACAACCAAGAGTCCTCCTACTGCCAGTGCCAGATTGCTAGTTCCTTCTCGCTGAACTCGTCTGGGTGAAACTTCTGGGCGTCCTGGCGCTCTGGCTCATCTTCGTTATTTTGACGAGCCGCAAAGACATCAGACTTCTCCCAGTAAAGCTCGTTGTAATCAAGAAACCGCCCATCGAGGTCCACCACATCGTCGATGTACTTAAATTCGTCACACCCGTTGAAGACCGTCACCGACCACCCGTTCGAGGCGAGGAAACGGACATTGCCGCAGTAGACCTCCTGCGGTGTCAACCGCTCAGGGGTAAGCGTAATCTCTCCGCGTACCACAGCTTGCAGAAAGGCCTCGGCTTCCGCCCACGTTAGCTTCGCAAGAGGGACCAGCACTGCACCCGTTCTCTCGATCTCAGGGCGCCAGAGGTCTGGTTGACATGTCGGGCAACCATTCAGATACGTCACCTGAAATGGCTCAAACGGGTATCGCACCCGACAGGTACAATAGGTTACTTTCATGAAGCTACTTTAACTGAACTTTAGTTTGATAACAAGCTAGCAGAAGGTCTACGTTGGGGTGGACTTAGAAAGCGGCTCTAGATAAGGCCCATTTTTAACCGTATAGCCTTCGAGCACCCATGCTCCGCTCGGTTTCCGGGTGAAGGGTCGCGGGTTCCCTTCAAGGAAAATCTGCGTCGGAGAAACGAACGCGACGACTCCGATCTCAGGTAATCTGGCATTCCAATTACGACATACAGAGCCCTCCTCACGAATAGGACAGGCCGTCCGCACCTTCTGACCCACCTTCGGAAGCGGACCTATCCACTCGCGAGCTGGCAGACTTCGTCTACCCTTGATCGAGTCGGATGGTTCAACCTCTGTGATATAGCCCGTCAGTTCAGGTATCAATAAGCCCGTCATGTCAATGTATCGGAGGCGCGTCACACCGGCCTTCTGTGCCGATGCGATGCGATGCTGGCCGTCGATCAGCTTCCCTTCTGCGATCACAATCGGGGGCAGCACACTGAAGTCTTTTACCTCGTAGCGCTTTAACTCCTCCGCAGGAACGTGAACCGAGATCTTCGAGATGTCGAGCAACCCAGTGGGCACCTCCATGAGCCCGAACTTACGCTCTGTGATCTCGGGGTTTACGCTGGTTGCGTGAAGGTTGAAGAACTCCTCTCGCATGTCCCGAGGCAGGAGCCCCAACCGAAACGTTTTTCTCGCCTCCTTACCTGCAACTTGAACTGGCAGACTTCGTCGCCCCTTGACCGTTCTCTTCGAAGACCCCTTCTTACCGATAGTTCCGTTGACGTAGCCTTCCAAATGCTGGAGTTGCCACTTTCGCTCCAGAGCGTAGGCGTACCCAATCCCCTGGGCCTCCATCACGGCCTCGGCAGCGGCTCTTGAGGTATCGTAGGCCTCCGTCGTCATCGCTGCGGTGTAGAACGCCCAGAGCAGGGTCTGGCTCTCTTCGGCGGGGAACGGGAACAGCGAAGGCCCCGCGACCATCAGCGTATTGAAAGAAACCTTCCCATCCGAAAAGTCCCTCCGAAGAGAGATGATCTTAGAGAGATAATCCTTGCCAGGGAAGGCTCGCTCGAACTCTGGCAAGACGTGCTGTAAACAGTCCGTCGCCCACTGGTGCTGTAGCTTAGGAGGAAGATACTCTAGCAGACTCTTGATCTTTCGATCTTCGCCGCCGTCATCCCCTTCGCCTCCGTCTGAGGGCTCTGCCAGTCCTATCTTCACTTTCGGAATGCGGTCGGGCTTCCACTCATTGACGATAAAGACGACGTCTGCAAACCGATAACGACAAAGCCGCTCCAGGGGGTTCATCTTTATCTTATTGGCTGCATTTTCAGCCGCCACCCACTCATAGGCTCCCGTCTGCTCCTGAAATTGGGTAGAGCACCACTGCGCCTTTTTCGACGTTGTAGGATTCCTCGCCCAGGCATCATTCGTCAAGATTTCTTGTAGCTTCGTATACGACTGCGCCCGAATGATAGTGCCCTGCGTGACGTCTGCTGGATGACCTTCTAGCGCAGGTAAGTCTACTAACATTGCCTCATCAAACGCCTGCCGTAGATACCTACTAAGGATCTTTAGCTGCCACTCCATCCCTAGATGAGAATCTTCGCGTACCGCCTGTCTCGCATAGGATGCCGCTAATATCTGGTGATAGGACGTCCTGACTCCCCATCCTAAATAAGCCGCCTCTAAGGCGCTGGTGACCGCCATGAGTGCTCGTCGCTGGATTTCTCCTTCGTACTCTATGGTCTGCCTTCTGACCCTTACCTGAATCTCAGTAACTAACGCGGTTTGAGAGCCCGTTCGAGCCGCTCTTCTATCTAGAGCAATGTCTCGCGCCTCTGTAAGCAGAAGCCGAAGCCCATCGTCAGGAAACCTTGCTTCATAAAAAGGCAGCGCTTTCTCAGCGCAGTCCAGCCCAAACAATATCCTTTCTAGCGGAGGTAGTAACGCCAGTCCAGCCTCCAACACCTCATCGGGCTCCCCCTTCGGGAGAGTGCTGATGGGGTCTACAAACGCGCCGATGCGGTGCGCCTTTGCTTTCTTCCCGCTGATCTCTGACTTCACCTTTGGCCCCAGATGCGATGACCACGAGACGGGCTTCCCGTTGTTTTTTGGATTGAAGACGTCGGAGGTTTTTTGGCGATGCTTGTAGGCCTGCTCGTCGACAGAGCGCCAGGTGCCCAGTTCCATCATTTCTCGGAGACGTTTAGCACTGTTATTCAGGATGTAGCTGGGCTCTGAGATCTCGTTGATGGCAATGTTTCTCTCAGCTTCCAGCCGAACAACACGCCCATCGTTTAAGATCTCCCGATCCGGACCACCAAGGCTTAAATTCACAAGCAGCGCCACATATTGATCTCGATGCACCGAAGGGCCTGCCTCGATCTTGGGGCAAAGCCCTGCCTGCGGATAAATCAGGACGATGTCGAGAAACATGTGCTCTTCGATAAAGAGATGAACCACGTCTTCCAGGTATCCTTGATCAAGCCCTGGACCTCGGACCGCCTCCTGTAATTCCCAGTCAGGATCTCCCGTCACCTCCTTCACGCCCTGAAGAAGCATGAGCCCCCAGCGCTCCAATTCTGCTAGGCTACCTCCTGCCCAGGCTCCAATCACTGTCCTCTGTCGTCGTTTGGTCGTTTTTCTTTTCATGCGAAGAGCTTCTTTTTAGGATTAATACGTGAGGGTAGCTCCAAGGATGGCTCCACTTATCGAAACCTCCTCTGGTCCGGTATTTTCGAGTAAAAGTGTACATGACATACCTGGGTTGAGGTAGATCCCCTCTTGGATGGGTGGATGGCGGCTCATCACCCGAAATAATTCGGCGCTCATTCCCTCACGAATTTGAGCAGGCTCCTCGAATCCAACCATAAATCGAAGAATCTTGACATGAGATAGAGGTTTACTCGAAAACAGGAGTAGGCGCCGCACGCGCATCGTTCGTTGCGTAACGACACAGATAGCTGGTGCTCTGGAGCCTGCCGCCAGAGTTATCTCTGGGAGTTCTAGTACATAGTTGTGTGGGTGGCTGCTCTGTGACAAGTTATCTGGCTGCGTGATCCAGTTCAGGATTCGGCGCTCCAGAACCAGTAGAGAGTTTTCGTCCAGATTCTTCCCCGCAAGCAGGGCCTCGGCGTCTTCAGAGACAAGATCATTCTGTGGAAATAATTGGGTTTTGTTGTTCATTGAGTAGGCTCCTGCGTTCATCTCAGTTAACGAGTGCTCTCATCTTAACGAAAATCCAAGTATCGCGCAACGTTGGTTCTTGCTATCCTTGCCAACGAAAGCCAAAATCCAGTACCCTCGGGAAACAAGGAGGCCTTATGACACCGCTACACCTCATCGGAGGACTCAGCTTAATCGGCATTATCAGCCGCCGGAACCGCAGAAACCCCCGTACCTACACCATCGGAAAAGTTCTGAAAGAGGAGTCTGGCGTCACCATCAGCGTCAACCCCGTCGACGGCTTAGATATGGGTGAGCTCGTCGCATCGGGAGAGATCGCAGCCTCGCCAAAGAAAATCAGCGCTCTGCTTTGGTCGATGGACGAATACCCCGACTGGGTGCCTCGGGTAAAAGACGTCGATACCTTAAACGAGAGTGAATTGAAGCGGCTCGACTACTTCGTGTTCGAAGCTCCTGGCGGGAACCGCGACATCATCTCCGAGGCCACCCGATCCGAGGCCGACGGCAAGATCATCATCAAGTTCAAGCAGAAGGAGGGCGTCAAGTACGCGCCGAAGGAGGCCCTCACTCGACTGACCTTACGACAGGGGATCTGGGAGTTAAGCCCTAGCGCGGGAGGCACCCTCGTCAAATATAAGCTGCGAGCTGATCCAGGCGTCGATATGAACGCGAAACTCCTACAGAATATGGCAGCGAAGGGGATCCTGGCCTTATTCTCCGCAATCAAGGCAGAGGTGGATTGAAACATGCGAGACAGACAAGACGAGGGCGGTGACTGGCCGCATCGCAAGGTCGAGGAAAAAGAAGCGCATCCAAAACTACAAGAGTTCGCCGAGCGCTATAGTTCTATGCGCGGAGAACCCGATAGCGACATGCGCGACGAGATGTTCTCTCTCTTTCGTCCTAAGATCGAAAAGACACCCAAGGACGGCAGCAAGGTCTTGGCGCTGCTCAAGGCCATCAAGCGCTGGGAAGACAAGTCTGGCTACGGCCCCTGGGAACCCTTCTGCGGGTTGCCGACCTGGCCCCGACCTTTTCAATACACCTGCATCCTCGGCGCCTGCGAAGAACTCAGCCAACGCGGGGTTCAATTCAACGCCAAGGTGCTCACCTTTCTCACTCCTTACCTCGGCGACGCGCTGATGGCTGTGTCTCTGGAGGGGTGGTTTTTGCCACAGTATCGCGTGCTGGGCATCGGCGAGTTTGCGCGTCGGATGGCCGCTGGCATCGTCGACCCCATATTGGTAGCTGACAAGAAAAAGGCAGAGAGCTTTTCGGCGCGGGTTAAGAAGGCACGAAAAGAAGGACGCCACGGGAAGAAGCGAAAGCATACTCTCCCGTAAGACAACTCTAACCTGCAAATCGGAGCCCAACGTGAGTAAAAAAGACTGGCCTAGCGCTGAAGAGATGAAGAACTACTGCCGCTTAATGGACGACCATGAACTCATCAGGATCTACAACGGATCCATGGACGTGTATCCGCGCAATAGCGGCGTACAGTGGAGGCTGAACTCATATCAGGACGGCGACGCGCACATCCTCCGCATCCCAAAGAACAAGATCTCCGAGTTCGAGGTGAGCCTGCGCGCAGGCGTCGTGACCGTTCAGTGGCACCTGAACGGCACCACCTACCATCGGAGGTTTGCTCTCGGGTCGCAGCATGATCCCAGCAGCCTGAAAGCTGTCTGGGTTCGCTCTCCCGTAAAGTGGAGTGACTGCTTCACCGAACTCTGGATCGTCCTGAAATGGTACTCCAGCGACAAGCAGATCATCGCCGTGACGGAGCAGCCTCCCCGCGAGTATAATCCTGAAATCGCGCTGATCGCCTTCTCCCCAGGAGAAATCATCCGAGATTATATGGACTCTCTTGAATTGTCGCAGGAGGAGGTCGCCCGCCTGGCGAACATCACACCAGAGACGCTCCAGGGTATCCTCGACGAAGCTGTCACGGTGACGGAGCCTATCGCCATCGGCCTGCAAAACGCCCTACAGCGACCCGCCCATTTCTGGCTTAACCTCCAGACCAATTTCGATAAGGCAAATTCTGAAATACAGTGACGGCCCTACGTTTCTGCTCTATCCTAAAAGAGCTAGAAACAAGGAGGGGCTGATGGAACTCCCGAAAAGCCTAGAAACCTTACCCGACGAAGCGAAGGACGCAGGAAATAGGCTCGCAGCTCGCCAATTTGTAAAGCTGACCCGCGAGCCGATCCAGGCGTTCCTCGAACGGAACCTGCCTAAAGACGACCCGTCGCTGCGAAACAAGGTCGCAGCTTTCCTTGAAACCGAAATCGGAGAGGCCATCGTTAAGTCGCTCCTCTCGCTCGGGCTATCGAGCCTCCCCGTATCAATGGGAGAGCATCCGGCTCGCCTCGCCAGGGAGCTTCGCGTCTCTGCGATGGAGGATGTTGGCGACGTCCTGGCGGACCTTCTGATGGAACCGCTTCGCTCCGTCATTTCAGACTTCGTGAAAGGGAAGGACCCACTGGCTCTCCCTCAAGAGAGCACGATGCTAGTACCAGTTCCTACTCTTCAGGA
>Ga0315284_10004186_pt1 | contig 20503 bp, 3 predicted proteins | sample YL17G09_16_MG_FD_203696 | JGI IMG/M metagenome (GOLD analysis project Ga0315284, IMG submission 203696) | Sediment microbial communities from Yellowstone Lake, YNP, Wyoming, USA - YL17G09_16 | ecosystem: Environmental > Aquatic > Freshwater > Lake > Sediment | place: USA: Wyoming | collected...
TTCTGGTATGTATTTATCAACTACAGCTTCTGCAGATTTATATAAAATAAAGTTCTCATTTACAGGGCCCTTATTTATGATTGTAGAAAAAGTACTTTTCAATAACTTTTGTTGCATACCATATTCTCTAACTAAAGGGTTAGCAACAAAGTATATAGCCTCTTCTCTAGGTACACCCGCATTCATTAAATAATTAAGTACAGGTGTAGTTTCTGTATCTGCTTGAATATCAGCAACCCACGCATCTTTTTCAGCATCAAGTTGACCATTCATTTTATGTGATCTAGTATCAGCAATACGTATATTTTCTTGATCATATCTATGAGATAAAGAAATTACTCTTTCCCCATTACTATTTAACATAGTATTATGTCTAAGTAATAAACGTGTTTGATATTCATCTACACCTTCTATACTTTTTTGTTGAGCATCATCAAACTTAGAAGCTTGATATGTTGCAGGCATTTTGGCACCAATAGAATTCCAAATAGGGTGTTGTTTATTATCTTGAGCATCAATACCTAATGCAGCCTTAGCCATCATATTTTTTTCATGCTTATCTAAATTATAACCAATCTCTAATGTTGTTGTAGGAGATATAGTTCTTTTAGTTTCGTCATTAGGATTTATTCTTTCTGATTCACCATGTGCTACATTATATCTATTATATTCTGTAACATATTTTTGTATTTTATCAGCTATAGGTTTTAATAAGTAAGTATCATTAGGTCTTACTAATGATGCATAATTTTCTGGTATAGCAAGTAAACTAGCTGTTGAAGCAATTAATTTATTTTCTAAAGCAGCTCTTTGTTTACTTAATAAACTCTTTGCACTAATTGTAGTTTTATCTTTAATCTGTTCCCCTTTCAAAGAAGCCAATTCCTCTGACAATTGAGAATTAGTTTTACTTGATTTAATATAAGTTCCTCTACTACTAATATGAGGCATCATGAAATAAAGTTTATCAACGTCAAAATCGGATCCGGCCTTTGCTACAATTTCAGTAGGTACTACAATTTTATTACCTGCAGCTGGATCTAAAAAATGGTATATCTCAGCAAATTCTAATGAGTTCAAATTTTGAATTGGAATACGTGCTCCAGACAGAGTTACTAATTGTCTATTGTCTCCTGTATTTAACCAGTTATCATCTTTAATTGCTTCATTTAATCTATCTATAGTACCTATTCTTTCACCATTAAAAGAAACTTCAAGTATATTAATAAAGTCTCCCTGTAGAGCAATTGCAACTTTCATTGCATCTGTATTACCATTTGCACCTGGTTTGTAAAATGGTAGATTATTTGACCCCATCCATTTTTTTACATCATCTTCTGTAGCTTTTTTAAGATTAGGACTATTACTCCATAAACCATTATACATAGTTGACGGTACTTGTACAAGTGATTCCCCTTTAACTTTTTGTTTAATTAATCTTTTATTGATTACAGATAATAACATTTTTTCAATAGTATCTGCCTCTAAATGTAAAGACAAATCTGTTTTAAGAGACCCGTCAGGATTAACACCAATCATTTTAATTAAATGCTCAGGCATATCTCTTTTAGATAATTCTTTTTGTACTAAAGATAATAACTTAGTAAATTCACCTTGATATCTGCCATCTTTATATTCCCATTGAATCTCATGTAGTAATTCAATTTTCAAAAACTCAGTATAATTTGCAACATCATCGTGGTACTCTTTTGCTAACTCAGCATGTTTCTCATAAGATAACTTACCTTGCTCATATAAACCATCAAGTATTAATCCTCTTAACTGTGTTGGAAATGGAATCTTACCTTTAAACTTATTATTTACTTCAGTAACATTCTTTAAATATTCTAAAGCTATTATGTTGTCTGTAAAAGTTAATTTATCTTTTAATTTAGTTTGAGTAGAATCTGTAAACACTTCATCAGCAATACCATTAGATGTAATGCCACCTACTTTTGATCCAGATTCATATGTTACATATTGAATGTTATTTCTTAACATTTCTTTATGTAAATGATCTAACTCACTATTCTTAATTTCTGATGGGATAAGAGGAGCTAATGCAAATTTATGCATAGATGTTACAGGAGCTAAAGTATCATTTAATAATTCACCATAATTCTGTAATTTATAAACCGGGAAAAATTCTTCTATTTCAGATGTTGTAACAACTCTATCATTTATAATGTCTTGAAATAAAGCTTCTTGTTTATCAGACCAATTATTTTCTAATTTTTTAAGAGTTCTGTAACCATCAATAGTAATATAACCTGCTCCATCAGCCTCATTCATTTCTTTATAAGACTTTAAATCTTTTTTAATATTTTCATCTATTATTTCTTTTATTTCTTTTTTAGTTTTACCTGAGTTTTTTAAACTTAATTCATAATCGTCTCTTAATCCTTTTTCAATATCTTTTAAATATACAGAAGGTCTATCTATATCTTTAATAATAGCTGTATTAAAAGTACCGTCATAAGAAAATCTATCATATTCTGCACCAAGAGTTTTAGCAAGTTTAGCAGCATACGTTTTTTGATTCCACGTATTATTAATAAAGTTTTGAGCCCACTCATCAGTTAAAAATTTTCTACCTCCTGATTGAGAACCTGTATTTCTTTTATGTAATTCTTCTTTAACATGATTAAACTGAGACATGTCACCAATAAATAAATTTACCGTCTCAAAATTATGAATCCAAGAATTATAAGTAAATGCTTTAACTAACATATACTCTTGTTCTTGTTCTGTTAATTTAGAATTTCCAGTTTTTTCAATTAATGATGGATCAATATATTTAGCATTAGTTAAGTTATTTAAATTATCACTAACCTGCTCATTAAAATATTGTATAATATCTTTTTGAATAGCATCTCTTAGATCTTTATTTTGTTTTACATAACCTATTAAACCATTTTTATTTTCAGTTATACCTTTCACTACATCATTACTAAGTAGTAATACTTTAGTGTCTTTACTTAATACTTTATCAAAAGCTGTAAATACTTCACCAGCATATATAGGATCTTCTTTTGTACCACCTACTCTTTTATTATAACCAGTATATTTTTTAAATTCTTCTCTATTGTTTTTAAACTTTTGAATTCTTTCAAATTCAGAAGCTATATAAGGTATCATAATTTTATCTATTGTATACAATTCACCTGTTTGTTCTTTATTAAACATGTCAATATCTACATATAAACTACTATCTTTTCCTTTATCTTTAATAAGGCCTCCTTTAACTCTTACACCAAGAGAAGTCTTTTTACCAGCTGCTCTAATAAATTCTTGCAAACCACCTTTTAACATAGTGTGCATTTCTTGTAAAAACTTACTAGATTTGTCTAAGTCAGATGTATTAGTACCTTCACTAAATTCAGCAACTTGTGTTCCTGATACCATAGTTAAGTCTAAATATCTTTCATGTCTTCTATCTTTTTGTCCTTCATTTATTTTACCTGTCTCATAATTAAATACACTTTTTAATATTTGAGAATAATTAGTAAAGCTTGATACTTTTGGATTTAAGTATTTCATATACTTAAACTCACTTTTAATCCAACAATCTGTAAGATTTTCAATGCTATTTAAAGCATCAATTTTTCTTGATATTGAGAAATCTTGTACAAAAGGAAACACCATATCCCCAGCTGCATTAAATATACCTTTACCTTTTGTTTCTAAACCAAATTGTGCTTGTAATCCAGCTAACCTATCTAATATATTCTTTTGATATACTTGATCACCACCTAAACTTTTAATAACACCTTTTGGTATTTTACTTTTAAGTAAAGCTAAAGGATCCATTACAAAACTTTTTAATGTTTTTTGTGCATCAACACTAGCATTAAAAGGATTACTTTGTATTTCAGCTAAGTCTTTTACTATTTGATAGATATAAGGAAGACCATAATACTCAGAATTATCTTTTAATTCTTTTTTAATAACATTTAAATCATCTAAACCTATACCAATAGCTCTAGCAAAATCATAAGATTTATTTACATTTAAGAAACCTGGATTATTTTTATCTTCAAAAGTCTTAACTAAACTAGTAAGTTTAGTCAGCATAGTTATGTTATCTACTTTAGTAATAAAAGGGTTATCTTCCGGTTGAACTACTTTAAATTCATTCTGAAAGCTTCTAATTATATTACTAGGTTCAATAGAAGCATCTATTACTTCCATAGTAAACCCTGTTATAGTAGGTTCCATATAACCTGTTTGTTCATCTAGCAACATTTCTTTAATAGGAAATGCTGTTAATTGACTATAAGCTATATCAGATAAACTTAAGTCTTGCCAAAAAGCTGCACTTACATCAAACTCTGATGTGTGCATTATTTTAGTAGGATCTGGTAATTTCTTTTCAACTAGTTGTTTTAATTCAGGTGCATAAGTTAATGAAGCTTCTACTAATTTTTTAAAAGCAACCTCTCTATTTTTAACGCCACCTACTTCTCTAAGTAGTATACCCCAAACTTTATTGAAGTCAACAAGTTCTTTGAAACCTAATTTGTTATTTACAGTTTTACCTTTTATAATTTTAAATAAACTTTTTACAATATACAAAGTTTCTTTACCTGCAAATTGCTCAGCAGATTTTTTACCTACTGACTTATCTACTATACCTGCACTATCATTACCATCAGATATATCTGTTTCATCTACAGGATCACCATTTTCATCAAATACTTCATCTCCGTAATCTATATCAATAAATTTTTGACGTATTAAATCAAATCTACTATTATTAGCATGGTACTTCATAACCCCGGATTTTTCATCTCCCCAGTTATTAATTGTATTTTGAAGTATTCTAATATTATCAAGTAAGGTTTCTTGCTCAGAAGTTAATTCTTTATATACAGGTCCATCTTCTTTTATTTCAATTGAAGTAAAATCCGGCGAACCTCCTTTTATATAATTGTCAAATTGCGCTTTTGCGTCTCTTACATCATTAACAATAATTACATTTACATTTTTATCATTAACTAAAATATTATTATGCTTATAAAAATCTGATATAATTTCAATTGAACCTTTATATTTTTCTCCTTTAACTCTTTCTCCTTGTTTTATATCTGGAGTTAGATTATTAAAGTTTTCAACTTGACTATTTAAGAATATATACTTATCTTCTCCTTCTTTACTACGGATAATAGCAATTGATTCATTCTCTAAATCTTCTATAGTAGTCAGTTCACTAAATGATTTATCTGTAATAACTCCTAGTTCATCGTTAAGATCATCTAATCTATCTTCTAATACAGCTTTTACATAACCATAAGCTTTACTTCTATTAGTAATACCGTCTTCATCTTTTTCATTTGATAATAAAACTAGTGTACCTGATTTAGTAACAGCTTTACCATTACTAACTCTAGCATCATGATTTGCATCTACATAGTCAGATAATATTGAATCAATAGTATTAGATATAAGATTAGCTTCTTGTTTAGTTAATACATCAACTTCAACATCAGTAACTTTTTCTACACCTCTATTAAGTAAATCCCATGTTACATTGTCTATAGAAGGGCTATAATTATTTAATAGGCTTGGATCTTTACTTGCTAAATATAATGCATCAAACATTTCAGTTACTGATGCTGGATAATTACCTACTACAACATCTTTTGTATTAGTTTTACCTCCAAATAACTTATATAAGAAATCTAATATTTTTTGAAATATAGTTTTTTGAATAGGTGCTTTTGCTTTAAATGTTTTTGGATCTTTTGCATAAGTTCTAAAGTCTTCAGCAATCATTTCTTCAATTTCAAAAAATGACTTATTTGCATAAGGTGTATTACCTGACTTATCTTTATATTCTCTTATATCATTATATAACTTAAGCTTTTCTTTTTCAGTAAGATACAGTTGTGAAAATCCATGCCATGCTTCATGGTATACATCAACCATACTACCTTTCTGATAAATTGATATGTTAGCTAATATAGTTGGATCTATTAAGGTTGCTCCGGTTACTGTAAATCTTGCAAATACATCTGAGTTAACTAAATTAGCTGCATGATCAAGTGTAATATATTTATTTAAAGGTGAAGTATTCCACCAGTTATTAGCCTTTTCTACATCTTCAACAGTTACATCTCCGCTTAATTTTGCTGATCTATCTAAACCTTTAATATTTTGATTGAGTAATGATGCAGCTCTAGATATTTTACTAGTAGGTTTAATAGGGCTAGTAAGTATAATACGGTCTTCAAGTTCAGGTATAGTTTCTTTTTCTTCAGTTGCTATAACTTCTTGCTCTTCAATCTCATCTTCGAGTCTTGGAGTTTCTTGTTTTACACCATACTCAGTTTCTGCTAAGTTACCTAAATAAGCACCTTGTGTACCATTTTCATTTACTGCATATACTTGTACTACATCTGCTATAACTTGTCCTGTTTCAGTTGTTAATTCAGGTCTTAAAACTAATCTAACTAAGTTACCTACTGCAGGCCAAGTTGGATCTTGAAATGTTTTACCTTCTTTTGATATTAAAGCGGTTTTATTTTGAAAATAAACTTTTGCTTCTCCTTCAATACCTGGTACTGTAACATTAAAATTAGCATAATGAACTTTATAAAATCCTTTTTTAATAGCTGTAACATCAGCATCTATTACTTCTCCAGATTCTTTTAATCTATTTACTATAGCATCTTTTAAATTTTTTGTATCAGATGCTGCATCTTCTTTTAACTCTGCTTTAACTTTATCAACTTTAGCAAGTAACTGAGAAGGTAAAGCAAATTCCATATATGCATTAAACAAACCTGGATCAGAACTATTAATACTAATTTCTGTATTTAAATTTTTAATAAATTCAATGTAATCCTTAAACTCAATACTATCAGATTCTTTGTCATATGTCATATAACGTTCATTCTTAAGTAGTTCAGAATTAAAATTCATCTTAGCAGGGTATCTTCTTGTATTACCCTTACCACTCATTAATACTTCATATATTCTTTGTGCATCATCAACTAACTGTGCTTCAGTTTTATTATCAATAGATTCTTGAGATAGATTAATTGAGTTATCTAAAAAATTTCTTTGAGGTTGTTCTTGTGAGGTATCATTAGAATAGTTAAACCAAAATTCTTTATTCTCTAATTTACCTCCAGTTTCATGTCTTCTTGTTGTAGCTTGAAGATCATTACTAAAAAACTGTTTATAGAAATCAATTCTTTCTGAAAAACTAATATTCTTATTTGTTAATACTTGTGCTACTTGCAAAGCTATTTCTTTAGGTACATCAGCTCTATCTATAATACACTCATTACCATCTAACAATATACTTGCAAAGCCTTTCTTGAATACTCCTCTACTTTGTTGAATAGTTTTTATAGTCTTAAAAGTATTTCTGTTAACACCGGATAATTGTGATATTTTATTTAAAGATATTTTATTACCAAATGATTCAGGTAATCCAGAACTTATTCCTAAAAAAGGTAATAGTACAGGTTGTTTATCAGCTAATACCTTTTCTTTAAATTCATATATTTTTTTAAAGTCCTCTTGTTGTTCTGTCTTAATTAAGTTATAATACTCATTAAAAGACATACCTAGTTCTCTACTATAACTTTTAGTAGCAATCTCATAAGGATCTTGTATTTGATCTTCTTTACCGTATATATCAGTTACAGTATAACTGTCCCCTTTTTTTCTAGCATCTCTTAAAAATTGATAAACTAATTTACCTCCTTCGTCTTTAGAACTTATACCACCTTCTGAATTAAAATATATAGGTGCACCTAAATTATTTGATATTACTAAAGCTACTATATTATCTGTAGGTGTAACTCCTGCAGCATTACTATTTTGTTTAGCAATAGATCTAGATTTTATAATTAAGTTTCTAGTGTAAGTATCTAAATCTGTTTGAGCTATACTAGATAAAGGTACAGCCTTAAGTTTAAGACTAACTCCTTCATATATTAAATCATTAGCTATTGTTTGTTGTGGATTAAGTACAGCTCTAATAGCATTAAGCGTAGTATAAATTATTTTTTTAGATTCTTCAACTTGTTCTACATCCGCAATATTTTTTGACGTAGGATCTACTGCTAAAAATTCTTGAAATGTACTTGTAAAAGAACTATATGGTTTTAATCTTTCACTAAAAAAACCTGGTGCAGGATCAAATTCTTCAATATTAAAAGCTTCATCTGACTTTGTTTCCGCTAAACCTTTGAGAGCTTCTCCACTAACTACATTATTGTATGTACTAATGATTGTTTGTATACCTTTATCCGGATGTAAAAAAGATTGTCCTAATTTATGAATAGATCTTAAATCTACAAAATCTTCAATTTCAAAAAAATCTGTATTGGCTATATCAATAATCATTCTTGGTATATGCTGAACAATTTTTGCAGCAATTTCTGGAGTAGATACCTCAGCTTTACCATTAAAAATATGTTTTATATACTTAGTTACATCAAAGTTACTATTCTTTAATGCCGCATCTTGCATATGGCCATAAATGTTTTTATATAATTTCTCTACAGTTTCCGTAGAAAGGGCACAATTTATCATAACTTTCTTATTAACAATCTGATGTGGAGTCTTGGAATAAATCTTTATCTAAATCTTCAGTAGATTTACCTTTAGTTTCTGTTTTTAATTCATCTTTTCTTTGAGAATTTACTAAAAGGTCTTTTACATTATCTGATGATTCAGTAATTAAAACTTTTTCTTGAGCTGTAGGTTTAACAGTAGGTGTTTCTATATTATCCATAAGATTTTCTTTTAAAACAAATAGTTTATCAAGCTCATTAAAACTTATAGTTTTTTGTCTAACCTTAGCTCCTATACTTTTTAATACTATTTTTTCTGTAGTATTATTAACTGAAACTACTGTTACTTCTGAACCTTGACTAGCAAACTCATTTGCATTATTTTTACCCGTAAAGATAATTTCTTTTGCTATAAGTCTGTCACCAATTTGTAGGTTATTTTCAGTTAATTTAACAACTGCATTTTCAGCTAATTCTAATTCTCTTGTATCAACTAATTCTTGAAGAAGTGTAATATCAGTTAAACCTATTTTGTTTTGAGCAATAAGTATTGCAAACTTTTGTTTAAACTGATTTAACTGTTCAGAAGTAGCTTCTCTAATAAACTTAACTAAACTAGGATCTAAACCTCTAGTTACTTCATCATTTGTTTGTTGTTGATCTGTAACAGCTGGTGATTCACCTTCTTCAGAAGTTTCTCTTTCAACTTCTTCTGGCGCTACTTCACCTTTTTTAGGTATAACAGAATCAATCTGTGCTACTTGTTCAGGAGTAGGATACAAAGGAATTCTATAATTACCTGGTTCTAGTAAAGTTTTTGATTTAGGTTTATTAGCTGAAGTAACTTTACCTGTTTCTTTATTGTAATCAATTTCAACAGGTAATATACTTATGTTAGCTTTAAGGCCAGTTAAATTAAATAACAAATTAGAGTATGCTAACTGTTGTAAAACATAACCAGGTTTTTGTGGAAACTTAGCATTTTCATTATTAAAGTTATTCCATTTACTAACCTTACCTGTTTTAACATCAATTATATATACTTTACCTGATCTATCAACAGCAAGTAAATCTACTTCACCTGCTACTTTAGCTTCTTTGTCATATAGAATTATACCGTTATCACCGTAACCTCTAGACATTATGTGAAGTCCTTTACTATCTATTACTTTTTTAATACTTACTAAGTAACCTTCATTATCAGGATCTGTATTAAATAAATTGTCAAAAGCTTCTTGACTTATATTATCTTCATTAAATACATTAGGCTTGTTATCAAAAAGTAATCTTATCTGATTATCTAAATAATTACCAGCTATTCTAGAAGCTTCATTAGTTTTCTCAGCAACTAAATTAAGTACTGTATTTAATAAATCTTGATTACTTGATTTTTTTTGGACAGTTCTTTTTAATTCAGATATTTGTTTTTCAATTTCTTCTACTCTAGTTTTATCTCCAAACTCTCCTTGTTCAGTAAGTAGATCTTGTTCTAATGATTCAATAGTTCTTTCTTGTACAGAAACATCTATATTATCCTGTAAAGCACCATAGATTTCCTTTAACTCTTTTTCTACTTCAGTATAAGTAAACTCACTAAATCCACTAAGACCTTTTTGTACACGTAAATTTTCAACAAAAGCTTTTATTGAATCTTTTGTTAAACCATCTTTTTGTATAGTACTGTTAAAACTAATTGTAATCTCATCAGCATTAACATGCTTATATTCTTCTTTAAATTGATTAATTACATTAGTAACTCTATCCATTGTAACACCATCAAGCTCATAACCTTTTGAGCTACGCTTAATTCTAGAGTTATCTTTAATTATTTGTTGTATAGCATTTATAGTTACTTTTTGTTCCGGAGATAAATCTTCTTGAGATAATTTATCTAAATATTCATTTAATCTTATTATGAATAACTTATATTGACTGATTTTTAAATCATCTTCTGAAGTTTTATCTTCTTTTGCCTCAAGTTCTTTTAATCCTATCTCATGACTTTTTAAATAATTTCTCAATACAGATTCAGATAACTTGTCAGCACTAACTAATTCATTACCAATTAATAATTTAGGTATTTCATAAGTTTCATCAGTTGCTTTTGTAGCCGTTTCTAATTGTTGATTTTTATTATATTCTTCAATTATACTAGCAGCTATATAATTACTTCTAACAAAAGATTCAAAAGCAATATTATAATCATCTAACTCAGCAATGTTTAAACTATTATCAGCAGCATATTTTTCAAAAGCTGCTACTAACTCATTATATACCTCTGGAGGCATACTATCTATATCTGTCTCATTGTTTATAGTAACCGGTTTTTCAAAAAAAGATTCAATATCTTGAGTACCCTTTTCTATACTTCTATCAATAACTTCTTGCTTTGCTTTAGTAAATTCTTCTTTAATAGCAGCAACTTCTTCCGCATTAGGTTCTTTAGTTATTGTATATTTAACTCCACTAGCAAATGTAGAAATACCATATAAAGCTCTAAAATTTTGCAGATCTATTTCAATACCATCAATATTATCTATTTTAAGTACATCACCATCTTTATAAAAAGTTAATCTTTCTATTTCTTCATCAACAGTAGCAATAGTATCAGCGTATTCTCCGGTTAATAAATCTTGGTTAAGTTCATTTATTGTCATATTAGTAAACCCACTTAGTTCATTTCTTGTATCAAACTTATCTAGTGCATTAAGTCTAGCTTCTTGCATCTTATCTAATTCATCTAACTCAGCTTGAACAGCTTCACTGTTAATTTCACTACTAGATTTTTTATTTCTGATACTTGCAATAAATACAAAAGGTGCTATAATTTCATCATAATCAGGATGAGATTTTTTAATAACAGTTTTGTTTACATCATTGAAAATTTCTTCAGGTGTAATTCCAAATTGTTGCCACATTTGAAAATCATCTAAGCTAATGTATAAACCTCTACTAGCTAAACCATTTAATAAATCATTGTCTTCTTTTTTATTAAACTCTTGATCTTTTAAAGCTTCATAATATTCTCTACGGTTATCATATATATTTTTCATCCAGACTTTGTTTTTCTGAACGTGCTCAACAAAGTCTTTAGGATTATGTAAAAGATTTATATTTTCTACAAGTACTTGAGACTCATGTTGTAAAGTGTGAAAGTCAATTAGTTTTTCAAAAGCTTCATCAGTAGCTTTATTAAATAAAGGTTGATTAGATTCTTTAGCAATAACTTTTAAGTATGCATTATAACTAATTTCTAATTCATCTTTTTGTTCAGCAACTACTTCATCATATTCTTTATCTAATTCTTCAGGAGAGATACCTGGATTTTCTTCTTTTAGTTTGTCAAGTATTTGTTTTTTATTTCTTGTAAATTTTGTATAAGATTCTAAAGCTTCTTTATAATTTTTAAGAGCTTCTAATTTTTTAGTTTTAAAATTAATTTTACTTGTGTTTTCTGAAGTTTTAGGTAAACTATTTAACCCTTCTAATTCAGTCTTAATCATATCTACTTCATTAGCTAATCTTTTATTATCAAATAAAACATTAATATCTTCAAAACTAGCTTTTTTAAGTGGCCCATTAGATGTAACATCTTGTACAATACTGGACATTCTTTCCATTGTATTATCAAAAGACTCATTTAAGAATACTGCATTACCAATAGCTACATTCCATGCATGATGAGTTGTCACTGCATCATTATAATCCGGACTATTTTTATTTTTAGTAGCTTCTTCTAGATTAATAGGATTAGGAAAATTCTTTTTGTAATAATTATGTTTCTCCTCTATTCTATCAATTTTACTAATTACAGCATCTAGCTTTTCTAAATACTTAGCACCTTCTCCTGGAGGTACACTTGGTACAGCCTCTTCAAATTCTTCAGGTGTTAAATCTTTATATGACTCTAATGTCTCTGTGTAATGATGTAATACATCATTTTCTGTAGCTCTTATTATAGCTTTATTAAAAGAAGCATCAGCGGCATCTCGTGATTCTTTTTCAGTACCTGTTAATCTTACTGTTTCCGCTTCTGCTTGCATACCTAATCCAATAGCATTAGCATTCCAGAAGTCAGCCATATCTACATTACTTAGTTCATTAACTAAGTTTTTACCATAAGTATCTCTTATTGCAGCATATTCACCAAACTCTTTAGGATTTTTAATTTTATTATATCCTATATTTAATAAATGAGGTACTCCATTTAATGGTGCAGCAAACATACCCATTACAAAACCTGACGCAAATGTTTCAAAACCTTGTCCGGTAAATTGATTCTTTACTGCAGATTTAGTAAGCCCCATTGCATAATCATATGTAGCTAACTTATCATTTGAAAAAGAATCAACATAATAACTTTCTGTTGCTGAAGCAATTACATCCTGTGCATTTTCTTGTAATGCTTCAGTTAAGTTCTTTTTAAAATATGAAATACCTCCAGCTACACTTTTTCTAATAGGATCTTTAGCAAATGATTTAAGTGTATTACTTAAATTATTTTTTCTCCAATTCAATTCAGGAGTTAATACTTTTTTACCACTCTTTAAAGTTTGTTTAGTTGTAGTTCTAGCAATACTACCTCCTTTTAAATCTAAAATATCTTTTGTTTTAGCAGATAAAAAATTAGTACCTCTACCTTTAACACCTACAAGATTATCTAATACAATTTTATTAGACATAAATATTAATGCAGTATTCCATTGTAATGTAGTTACACCAGCTTGTTTAGCTTGATTCATCATGTTTTGCTGCATTTCATCTGAAGGCGCTTCTTTATGTTCATTATAATAACTATTATATAACTTATTATAAACATCATTCTGCTTCATTCCCCCCTCTAATCTAGCTTCAGACAAGGCCATGTTAATACCTCTTATTTCACCATAGAATCCACCAACAGTTTTTCTACCAGCATCTGCTAATCTAGCTAAACCTGTTAAGTTATTTTCATTTTTAGCAATCTTAAGAGCTGCATCTGATAAATGTTCTAAAGGATTAAAAAACTTTACTGCTGAATTATTTAAACCTTTTTCTATTTTAGATAGGTCCCAAAATTTTCTTGCAGAACTAACATTGTCAAGACCTCGCACTGTAGCATTTACAGCACGCATTCCATCAGTAGCTGCATCTAATCCTTTAATACCTCTTAATAAATTTTTTCCTGCATTAGCTGTTGTTGCAAATAAAGCGGGTGCTGCTCCACCACCTGTAACTGCTGTTGCTCCAATAGCTACAGCTTCTTCAAGTACAGCTTCTGTTATAATACCTGCAGTATAAGCAAAACTCATTGCAGTATTATTTAAGAATCCACCTACACCACCTTTAGAAGAATTACCAATAGCAGCTGCTCTAGAATAAAATGCAGCATCTTCTGTATCAGCTGAAAAATCTCCTTGAAGCATTTTACCTAAACTTTTTGGACCTGATACAAAACCTCTTGTAAATAATGGCCAAAAAGAATGAGTCATCATTCTTTTAGTATCTTGCCATCCAGATGTACCTGCATTAAATATAGCTTCATTATCTCTATAAGGATGGAAACCTATTTTATCAAAAGTTTCTTGTCCATATGCTTTATATCTATCATAAAAAGCATTGCCGTCTGGACCTGCATTATATGAATACATCCTTGCATATTCATTCTTATCTTGATTAGCTTGATTATGAGCTAAAATTTCTTGCTTTAAACCAGCAGCAAAAACATCTACATTTGTACGTTTAGGTGATGCAGGTTTAGTAGCTGGGTTACCAACAATGTTTCTTATGGAATGTTGTTGATTAGTTAATTCATTTGCACCAGGCATCATAGGTGTAAAATGATCTGGGAAATCAGGGGATGGCATAGATAATCTATCTCCTTCAAAAGCAGATAAACTTTTAGTATTTAAATCTGGTGCATCTATTCCACCATAACCAGATCCTAATGAATCTAGTGAATTAAAAGGTACATCTGATTCTGCCATTATCTTCCTGAATTGTGTTGAGTTACTTTATTAGCTACCTCTATACTATGTAATTTTGCTTTACTTAAGTTATTACCTTGAGTAGTCATATTATCATATATAGTATAATCATTATATGTATTTGTTTCATGATCTAAAAGGCTATAGTTTGTTTCTAAGTTATAATCACCTGTACCTGTAGTATTTTTAGTAACATTAAATGAAGTTTTTTGATCCATTGATTTCCATTGGTAACCATTAGGATTAGATTCTACAATAGCTGCAATAGGATCTAAATAACTAGATGTAAACAAACCATTAGACCAATTCTTAGAATCAGAAACAACACTTATCCCATTAGTTAATATATCATTATAATCTGTTTCTGCATTAAGTAACCCTGCACCGTCTTTACTTTTTATATAATTAGCTAACCATTCAGCATCAGGATAAATAATCATAGCTCCTTTATCTGCATTACCACCAGCAATAACTTGACTACTCATCTTAAAGTTTTTATATTTACTCTTAGTATCATTCATTGATAAGATTATATCATTAAGCATTCTTTTACCAGATTGTGTTTGCTGATATCTAATATCTTTATCATCGCTTAAGTTGGTACCATTAAAACTAATACCTGATGTAGCAAAATCTAATTTTCTAAAATCTCTTTCAAATTCATGAAAATAAGCATTTCCTTTTGTACCAAAAGCTAATGGAGCAACATTAATTGATTGTCTTCCCGGTGTAAATAAACCACTAGCAGTCATATCACCTAAACCACTTTGTGAAAGTCCTGGTATAGCTGTAGGTGTTTTTATAGTTGAAGATTTCCAAGCTTTACCAGCTGCACTTAATAAAGCTTCATAACCTCCTGCTTCTTTTTTAGCTTCTTCAATTTTTCTTTTATATGCTTCACGCTGAGCAACTGGTAAATGAGCAAGTGCCTTAGCAAGATCTGCTGGAGCTGTATTCACAGTAGTTGTAGCTAGTGCTATTTTAGATATTTCTTTAATACCTGTCCAAGTTTTATCAAAAGAAAAATGTGTAAGATAATCTACTGCAGCTTTGTTTGCTTTGTTATTTATAGCTTCTCTACTTTCTTTAGAAAGAACTTTCATAAATTCATCTTCACTTCTTAAAGTACCATCTGGTCTATATAAAAATTGAGCATTTTTAAGACCTTGGTTTGTAAGATTTTGTTCAACTTGCTTTGCACCATCAATTCTCCACTTTTTATCTGCTTCAAGATAACCAGTATAATCTTTAAAATTAGAAGATGCTTTTGTGTAACCTGGATGACTTTGTTTTGTAATAAGACTTACACTTTTATTATTATCTATCCAATAATCTAATTTTTTAGAAATCCAAAATAAACTATTTGCACCAACAGTACCTTTTAAAAAAGCATCGGCATTACCTGATAAACCTGCTTTAAATTTAGCACGAGTCATATTTTTATCTTTTTCAGTATGTAATGTCTTATCTGCTTGTGCTTCAGTCATTACACCTTCTTTTACAGCTTTATCCAATAATGCTAAAGCTTCTTGCATATAAGGTACACCATAAGTATTAGTTTGTCTACTTGAAATATTTCTACTTAATTGGGCCATGCTAATTTCTCCTGATGCAATTCCTTTATCTTCAAATTCTGTAAAAATATTATCATAAGATTCATTTTTAACAACTTGATTAAAAGTAGGATTTGGTATTTTATTACCATTTGCGTCTTCAATAAATTCTTGAGAATCATAATGTGCAGCTCCTGTAGATAAATCCCATTTGTCTTGAGCTCTTTTATCTGCAGCTCTAATTTGTGCAGCAGCTACTTTTTCTCTACTTGCATTACTAGAAGCAACTTCTTGCATTCTATATGAATGATTTTGAGCACTTACCGCAAATGGATCAGCTACAATACTTTGTTTAGCATCTCTAAATGCAAATATTTGAGCTGACTCATCAAGATCTTTTTCCATTAATGATGATGCTAATGCATTATCTACTTTCCATCTTAAGGATTTAATGTCACCATAAGGATTTTCAGATCCTGTAGATGTTGTTGCAGTACCTTGTCTATCCTGCATAGCATCAACATCTACTTTTACTCTATTAAGTACATCATCATTTATTTGTTTACCGTATTCTAAGTTAGCTAAAGCTTTTGGTAAATCCGGATTTTTATCACCTGAATTAATTTGTTTTTGGATATCTCTAATTCTGCCATCATAAGAAACTGAATCATCTCTTAAAGATTCATAACGCATTGTTTGTTGCTGTTTTAATCTATTAAAATTAGTTTCTAAATAATTCATTTCAGCAGCATTTTTATCACCACCAAATTGAGCAGCATTAGAAGCAGCAAAGTTTTTTCTATCTACATATGCTTGTGTCTTATAAACTTCTTGAATAGCTGGATCATTACCTAACTGAGATTCAAGTAACTTACTAAGAGGTTCCATTAACTGTTTACCATTTTTAGTAGTAACCATGTATCTACCATCAGGACTCCACTTAACAGTTTCCATAGATAAACCAGCTTCTTTAGTTATCTGTAATGCTTTTTCTTGTACATTAACATAGTTAGTATATTTAGCATTTGATATACCTAAAGTATCTGCAATTGCGGATTCTTTAAATTCTTCTCTTTGATAATCTAAAGCAGCTACACCATCTGCCCAATAAAGAGCACGGGTTTTTTCATCTAATGAATTTTTAAGACCTTCTGCTCTATTTCTTTGTGCAGTATAATTTTTTGTAAAGGCCATATCTTTCATAAGATATTGATCTTCATAAAAAGGTTTAAATACTTGAGTAGCTTGAGTTACATTTTTTTCTAATGATAAATCTAGACCTGATACTTTTTTAAGAGTCACATCTATATTTTTTAAAAGTTCTTCTTTTCTTTGAATATTATCTTCATGAGTTAAATCTGCATAAAGGTATTGTCCATAAACTTGATTTAATTGTTTATAGTTACTATCATATTGTGTCTGCTTTGTTTGCAGTACATTATTATAGAAATTTAAATCCGGTTGAAAAGGTTGAAACTGAGGTATATAATCTGTTACGCCCTGGAGATAAGTACTCATTATAAGTAAATTAAATTAGTAGTGTTTTTTCTTTTTCCTGAAATACGTCTTGATAATTCATATTTAGGAATATTTAAAGTATTTGCAGCAATTGCTAAAGATTCATATACTTTACCTGTAATTATATTTTTTATAGATTTTCTTTTATGTGCATTAACAATATTAAAATCTACATTTTTTAATTTTTTTCTAGCTTTTGCTAAATTTAGTTTGCATTCTTCTGATGCATTGTATATTTTACCAGCTTCAATACATGCTAAAGAAGGCTTTTTACCTTTATTAGCAATTCTTAATTTTTCTTTTGTCTCTTCAGAATGAATAGAATAACTATTAGGATCTGTAGGTTTTAAATTATAACCAATAGATCTATCTAAACAATTAAGTTCATTAACCCAGTAGTGTTCTTTAGCATGTAGATTAGTTATATCGCATTTTTCAATCATCTCAAAAATAAAGTTTTTTTCACCATATTTAGTCCATGCTTTTTGTAAATAACTGTTTTTATGTCTATCTCTTCTTAAAGCATAGAGGTGACCATTTATTCTAGTTCTTATGTTAGAAGCACAACCAATATATATTTTACCACTAATTATATTAGTAATCTTATATATACCTGATACTGATTGTAAATATGTTGCCATAATTAATGTTTATCTATATTGTAAATATATTAAAATCTTATAAGTTTATTAAACATATAAAGTTTAATAGAACATAAATGGAAATACATCTGATCCCATTACATAACCAGAAGTATGTGCACCACCATTTTTTGATTCAGCATTTTGCATGATCTTATCCATATTGAGAGTAGATTGTGTTTGTGAACTCATTGCAGCTTTAGCAGCTGCCGTAGCTTGTTCTACACTAAAACCTTGTCCTATATACTTTTGTAATAAACTATCAAAAGTTGCTCCTGGAACTTCTCCAGTTAACTCTTTACCACCTTCAAACCATAAATTACCTGTTCTAGCATCTATATCATATTGTGGATATAATCCATTAGTTAAAGCCAAGTTAGATGCATTCTTCCAACCCGTACCAAATGCTTGTCTTACATTTTGATCAGCTGCAATTTTTGCATTATCAAATTGTTGATTAGCCATTGTATTCTGATCATATAATCTTTGAGCCGCACCTTGATTTATACCTTGAGCTTGATTTCTAGTATTAGCTGCATTTTGAGTAAACGTATTGGCTATATCAACATTAGCATTGTTATATTTAGATAATGTATTAGCAGCTTGTTCTGCTCCTGTACCTTGTATACTTGACATATTAGATGCAAAAGCTTGAGGTCCACTAAACTGTCCTAATTGTTGCGCCATTAAATTAGCATATTCACTTTGTTGAGCTAAGTCTCTTGTTGGATCTAAATATGTTGGATCTGGAACTTCTGGTTCAAATCTTGGAGCCCAAGGCATATACTTTTTAATTCTTGATTTATCTTTAAGTGCACCATAATAATTTAACTTATCAGGAGTCATCCATTCAGCTTGACGTAACTCAGGAGCTTCTTCAAAATCAGGAGTATATTCATCAGCTCTTTTAATAGCTCCTGCTTTTATTTCTTCAGGTGTTAATTTAATACCATCAGCAGCTGCTTCTTTCATAACATATTTATTATACATTTCCGGATTTGTTTCATCATGCCAATACTTATCACCATTCTGATCAATAGATCCTTCTTTTTTCATTTGAGCTTCATAGTCAGCTTTATTTAATTTTACTGTTTGTGTATCTAAAGCACGGTACCACCATTCATCATCTTTATAACCAGCACTAATATCAGCAGCTGAAACCTTACCTGCTTTTAAAGCATCTACAATATCTTGATTTGTTTTTACTGTAATACCTTTTTTCTTTAATGTAGCTTTTACTGCATTACTAGGTTGGTGACTTACATTTTGTATGTAGTCAGCTACTAATTCAGGATTACTTTCAAGAATTTTTTGTTGCATTTCTCCTGCAGCTTTTTTAATATCAGCTTCAGTAAGAGGTTTACCTTTTCCTCCAATAGGTTCTAAACCATATTTATCTCTATAGAAGTTTAATCTAACTACTGACTCTGCATTAGTGTAAGCTTCTTTCATACCATAAGGGGTTCCTCCTGATTGTAATTTAGGCATACTACCTCCTCTAGCATATTCTTGAGGTACTTTCTCATAATCTGTATATTCAGGATATACGTATCCCGGATTAAATGGAGCTGATTCTGAATTCATTTCATAACCATATTGACCCATTGGCATAGCAATAGGTTCACCATTAGGCATTTGTTGTGGAGCTTCCATCATCTCTTCTTGAGGATTTTGTTCCATACCTTGTTCCATTCCCTCTTCTTGAGGAGATTGTTGTTGAGCTAATTCTGGAATTAAATCTTCATCTGCTATATTATTAGCTTCCATATATGGCCTAGCTACTTCAGGTATACCTTGAGGAAAACCTTTTTTAGCTTCTTGTGCTACAGCAAGGGCTCCTAATTTCATAGTATAATTACGGATCATAATCTCTGCAGTCTTTCTTTCTAAAGTACTTGAGTTAGGATCTTGTAATAATTTTCTATATTTACTTAAGTCATATTGTTTAGCTAATGTAGCTGGTGTATATGATTTAGTATCTTTTACACTTTTACCAAATTGAGCTAATATTTTAGGATCCTTAAGCATCATTGATTTAGTATCACTAAAGATAAAAGTATCATCTGGAAGATTTAATGGTACACCTCCTGAAGAATGTCTAGGTCCTTTAATAGTAAGGTGTTCTGCCATACCATCACCATTAATGTCACCATAAACAGTTTCCCCTCCTTCAGCTTCTAAATTAGCTTCATCTCTAGGTACAGCTGAAATAGTATTAGCTACACTAATATTTTTAGGTCCACTACTCATATCTGCTCCACCCCAACTAAGAGATTGGTTAGGTGCTATTTGAT
>Ga0315284_10004187_pt1 | contig 20501 bp, 30 predicted proteins | sample YL17G09_16_MG_FD_203696 | JGI IMG/M metagenome (GOLD analysis project Ga0315284, IMG submission 203696) | Sediment microbial communities from Yellowstone Lake, YNP, Wyoming, USA - YL17G09_16 | ecosystem: Environmental > Aquatic > Freshwater > Lake > Sediment | place: USA: Wyoming | collected...
TGGCCCAACGCTTCGACGAGCAGGGGCACAAGATTGTGTACCCCGCCCTCGTGCAGCCCAAGTTCGACGGGCATCGGTGCATCGCCATGATTGACGACCAGGGCTTCTGCGAGCTCTGGTCACGCACCCGGAAGCCCATCACAGGCCTGCCTCACCTGATTCGGGACATCGAAGAGTGGGCGCAGAAGACCGGACAAAGAAGTGTCGCGCTGGACGGCGAGCTCTACAACCACGATTACCGTGCGAAGTTCGAGGAGCTCACCAGCTTCATCCGGAACGAGGACCCCAAGCCCGGACACGAAGTCGTGCAGTACCACATCTACGACGTGGCTGGTCCTGGCTCGTTCACAGACCGCCACGCCATCCTCGGGGCGTTCTCGCTCGTCGGTAGGATGGTCAAGGTCGAGACCGTCGCTGTCACGGACGAAGATGATCTCATGCTCGCCTTCGACCGATTCTTGGTACAAGGATATGAAGGACTGATGGTCCGAAACATGATGGGCGAGTACGTCAACAAGCGCTCGTACGACCTCCAGAAGGTCAAGGAGTTCATCGACGAGGAGTTCGTTGTCGTCGGAGTTGAGGAGGGTCGTGGCAAGCTGGCGGGCCACGGTATCTTCGTCTGCAAGACCAAGGACAAGGTGGAGTTCCGGGCGAAGATGAAGGGCGAGCTCGAGAGCCTCAAGCAGTACTTCGAGAATCCCAGGAGCGTCATCGGCAAGCTGCTGACGGTGAAGTTCCAGGGCTACACGGCAAAGAACGGCGTCCCCCGGTTCCCGGTGGCGCTTCGAATGAGGGAGAACATTTGAAGGCGATCAAGACAGAGGATTTGATTCGGTACGAGAACGACGAGATGACCTCCGCGGAAGAGGTTGTCTTCTTTCAGAAGCTCATCGACACGGGCATGGCCTGGACGCTCCAGGGCCACTACGGACGCATCGCCACCGCGATGATCAAGGAGGGGTTGTGTCACCCGAAGAAGGAAGAAGTGAAGACGGAGTAGCCCAGTGCGTCGGCTGCGGTTTCGAATGCCGCCGGGGCCCTTGTGGCTTCGGCGGAGAACGCATGTACCGAGAGGGGAAAACGTGGGATCCAAAAGTGGGTTGTCCCTACCTGCGACAGGTGGGGATTCAGTGGCGCTGCGGGATGTACATCGATGCGGAGCCGGAGCTGAAAAAGGCGATGGAGGAAGTGATGGGGATCGGACAGGGTTGCAGCGCGTCCCTCTTCAATTCGGACCGCGAAGCGATGATCTTGCGTTTGCGTTCCTTGTCAGCTTCGTCAAAAACCTCCTCCGAGAAACCGTCAGCCAAGACCTGATCGTCTTCGCGCTATACGGCGTCAAAGCGGACTTGAAGGCGACGGACGAGCAGATGAAGGTGTTCCAGAAGGCCATGATCGGCTGGTGGAAGAGCAACAAGATATGGCCCGACGGGTTCTGAAGCACGCCAGTCTACTGCGTAAAGCCGACGTAGTGTCGGCGGCGACCAAGGCTTGGCGACACAAGATACCGGCCTAGCCGTTCTCTTGATGTCGCCAGGCGCTCGAAGGTGAAACTCAGTGGCGTGTCACAGCACCAAACCGACGCACCCGGGAAGGGAACATGGCAGAGGATTACTATTCGATCTTGAAGGGGGCTGCTTCTGAAGCGCTCAACTTCTGGACGACAGGGGACACCGAGGTCGCGAAGAAGCGCCTAGTAGGTGTCCCCCCGAAGGCTTTTTATCGCTCAGTCCAGGAGGACGGTTTCAGTTGCGGGGCTCACAGCACGTACATGATCCTTCGTCATTTCGGGAGGCGCGTCTCATACAAGGAGACGGTACGCCGACTGGGAACGACTGAGGACGGGACAGACGTCATCCCGATCATCAAGACACTACGGTACTTCGACCTGAAAGTTGGGTACTACCCCAGGCTGCGGTATGCGCGCCTGCAGCATCTACTGGGACTCGGGGCGGTGTGTCTTGTTCACCTAGACACCAGCCACTTCGGTGTCGTGCACGGAACAACTTCTAAGAGGGTGTTCCTGGCGGACCCGAGCTATCGAAAAATGAAGAACCATCGTTCATTGTCGGTGGAACGGTTTAAGGATCGCTGGAGTAACTGGGCCCTCAGCGTCCGGCGGTGAAGAAGGGGAGCCCGTTCGCTAAACGGGGGTGGGCTCTTCTTTAGCTTCGTCGCCGCGAAACTTCTTCTTCAGGTGGCTGTACAGCTTGGACCCGCCGTAGATTCCGCCTGCCAACGCACCGGCGAGCCCCAGGCGAGTGAGAAGCGGGCCGTGCCGGAGCAGCCGGTCGTGTGGTGTCAGTGGGTGCGGATTGTACCGCGCCACGGACTCGAATTGATCGGAGCGCAGGAAGTCGATGGGCAGTAGGTCGTTTGGAAGCTTGTTTGAGACGACCGGCTTACCGGCGGGCATGCACGCCCCTGGGACAGTAGAGCAGATGCCCGCAACGTTTTTCGGGAGTAGATGCGCGATGTCCTCTGGCAGGTAATCGTGCCGCATCTCTTTCCCACTGTGATGGGCGCTCGCAATCGCCGTTGCTAGTCTCTTCGCGGTCGCGTCGATTTCTGTAGGATTGAACCCCTTACGCGCTGCTTGAATCTCCGCGCGCTGTTTCTCAATACCGGTAGCTGTCCGGAATTTTGGGAGCAGCATTTCTTTCACACCCGTCATCGTTGCCCCGGCCTCGTCGTACGTGCTTCCTCGAGCGAAGCGCCCCGCGCGATCAATATCGAGACCTTCGATGTTCATCCCCCGTAGGTGGCGCTTGACCCCCTTGCGGAGGTCATCCACTTGCCGAGCGAACCGTGTTTGTCCAGAGATGAAGTCTTCCAGTTCCGGCCCCTTGAACTTTGGGCGGAGAAGTTGCATTCGTTCGCCTTCTCGCATCCCCGTGTTTCGATGGAGCATCCCGGGGCCCGTCATTTCGGCGATATTTGTTCCTCGGCGCGTAGTTGGTGTCGCGATGTGATACCCTTCCGGGTTACCAGATACCGCGCTGATGGCGCCCTTGGACCGATCTAACGCTTTGTCCCCTGTCAGGAGAATGTCCCCAGGACGAACCATGTTTTTGAACGCGTGGTAATCGAGCTCCTCACCCTTACCCGCGTGGATCATTTTTTTCTGTCCGATGAGCCCCGCGAACGGGAGAGCAGCTCCAGCAGCCATCGCGATGTTTCGGGCCTTGTGGCTCTCCTCCGGGTCCTCAGGTTCCTGGTCCACGGACGCGTCTAGGCCGTACTTGTTGATGCTCGCCTGAACACCTTGAGCGTAGAGTTTTTTGAGGAGCTTCATCGGTTAGCCCACCGGGTGCGGGACTTCTTCTTCGTCTTCACCCTTAGCAGAGGGCGTGAGGGCGCGTCCCGCAAGTCCCGCGAGACCGGCGGTTCCAAGAGCCGCCGCACCTGCGACGTGGGGGTCCCAGCGCCCGGTGAGCTGCCGCGCCTGGTGGAGTCCCATGGTCGGGAGGTAGTGCGCCGCCAGCATGCCGGAGCCGCCGCCCGTGGTGAGCCCAGGGGTGAACCGTTCGGTTGGGTTCATCTCGACGATCTTGAACCCGAGCGTTCCGTCCGGCTTCTTGTACGGCATCACGTCCATGCCGTAGGTCCCGTTGCGGTATTCCTCCGGGAGCTTGGCCATCGTCTCTTGGATGAACTTGCTCATGTCCCCCTTGGGGAAGGTCATGCCCATCATCTTCTGCTGCCCGTGGGTCAGCCCGCCCTCGCGAGGCATCATCATGCTCTCTGGCGCGGCTCCGCCCATGACGTGAGCGCGCCACTCCCCGATGGGGTCCGGGATCCCGCGTTGCGCGAACACCGTCTTTGGGTCCTTCAGGAAGCTGTGCAGGGTGTAGCCTGGGAGGAGACCCTCCTGCCGCATCTCCTTGGTGAGGTAGTCCTGCCCGAAGTTCTTCTCAACGTTCTGCCGGAACTTACGGTCGCTCCGCATGCGTTGGTCGAACTTCGAGAGCTCCTCGCCCCAGTTCGTCCCGCCGAGCCCGTCTTGATCGCGGCCCCACGGAAACTGCCCTTGCGACTGCACGGTCTTTTGCGGCTTGAGGACAAAGTTGTCCTTGCCCATGTGTTCCGCCAGCTGCTGCTGGAGCTTGTTCGCGGCTTCGATTCTTTGCTTGGCGTTGTGCGGCGCCAGCTGCACGCCGGGGTGAAACCGGCTCATGTCCGTGAGGGACTCTGGCACTGACTCAGGAGCATGCTTCATGAGCAGATCAGCTTCAAAGCCCTTGCCATAGCGCTGCGCCATGTCAGTCAGCGCCTTCTGCGTTTCCGGGGAGCCCTCGACGTCCGTGCCCCCGCGGAGCACCTGCGCCATTGGCTTGTTTTCCGGTCCTTCAGTGGAGGGCTCGTGGCGGCCATAGACCAGCCCCTTCACATTGAGAGGCTTCCCTGCGTTCGCTTTCCCATGGCCTGGCAGCGCGACCCATTGCTTCCCTTCCTCGGATCCGATGGGCACCGCTCCGACGCCTTCGCGGGCGTGGAACAGCAGTCGGTTCTTCCAGTCGAGAACGCCCTGTTCGTTCATCTGTGGGCGGGTCGCTCCTTCGATCTTCCCCAGGAACCCTGGACGCAGTTTCCGGTTCTGTGCCTGCGTCATGTCGACTGTGCGGTGGAAGCCCTCTCGAGCTCCTTGCTCTTGCAGTGCCCGCAGCCCGGGGATCTTCGAGAACGATGGACGCCGCATGAGGCCGTAGGTTCCAAGTCCGATGGCCCCAGCGGCTGCCACCGCGGGCCACCACGACTTCTTTTTCTCTTGCGGCGCTGCTTCGACAGCCTGGGGTTCCTCTTCGGGCATGGTTGGAGGCGGCATGTAGTTCGCCTTCTTCATGCTGCGGAGGATCTGCATCTGCCGAACGAATCCGGTTGGCGCGGTCGTCCCGTGCTGCATCTCGCGTTGGATGCGGGGAACCATCGACGACGAGTCGTCGTAGCCCATGAAGGTGTTGTAGGCGCGGCCCACGCCCCCGCGAAGGTAGGTGGCGACGCCGGGGATCCCCTCAGTCAAGATGTGCGGCAGCCCCGTGACGAGGGCCTTGGCACGCTCTGTCGCCGGTACGTTTCGGGCCATCAGCATCGTCGTCGAAGGATGCTCGTCCTCGTGCATCGTCCAGTGCTCGGGGTGCGAGTGGATGTGATGCGCTGTCGAGGTGTTCCTGAACGATGTGAATCGATCTTGTCCTCCTTCAGGCACTGCCACCATCACCGGGTGGTACCCCAGTGCTCGGATCTGTGACTCGGACAGCTCGGACTTCGGGATGGCGATGCGCTTGTGGTACGTGTCCGTCCACACGCCCTTCTCGTTGAGGTGTTTCTTATACGCCTCGTGCTTCTGCTGAAGCGCTGTGTAGTCCTCAGGGGACAGGGCCTCCCGGTGGATGTTCGGAAGCACGTCAGGCGACGTAGCGAAGAGAGAGTGCCCCAGACCCCCGACAGCAGCGCCACCCAGTAGGCCTCCAGCGGCTCCGGCTGTGGGAGAAGATTGCTCCTCCTCCGGCGCCCCTTCTTCTTTCTGTCGATTCTGCCGGTACTTCTGGAGGGCGTATCCGCCAAGACCCCCAAGCGCGGCCCCGGTGCCAAGGGCGGCCATCGCCTTGTAGTGAGGGTCGATGACGGCGATCTTCTCTTCTGACGTCTTCTCCGCGGGCATTCGAGTCCGCTTCTTGAGGACCTCGAGCGCAGCCTGACTCCTGTTTTCGGGGGCTACCTTCGGCGCGCCCGCTTCCCCAGGACGGAGGAGGGAGTAGTCACGCAACAAGCGTTGTTCAAGTTTGGGGTGTAGCGGCATACCTGCGATTCCCCCTTCAAGCGCGGACGATAGATCATGGTGTGTCTCTGCGTTGATTGGTGCTTGGGCCATCACGTCACCGATTCGGCGACTCAACGCACGACTCTGTCGGCTGTCCACCGGAATCGGAGCTCCGCGGGTACCGCCCATTTGTTTGTACAGGCGGTCGAAGTGCTTCTGTTCGATGAACGAGTCCGGGTTGTCTGGGGTCCACGTACTTTTTGGATCTTTCGCGGCCACCAGATTCGCCGCCACATCGGCGTCGGATCCCCAGTGAGAGGAGTACGGCGCTGTCGCTTTGCCTCTCCGTACCCCCTCCAGAACCATCGAGCGCTCGCCGCCTTCATGCTCGAGCGTCTGGCGCATTTCTGTGGGGTCCCACGGCTTCGTCTGATTCGGGGTACCGCGTTGCTTGTTCAAGCGGGCGCGCTGCACCTTCAAAGCGTCGGGGTACATCACCAGCTGCCCCTGCTCCGGGGACAGCTTCGTGTCGATGGGCTTTCCAGCCGCTCCCGCACGGAGGACGTGTTCTGCACGGAGACCTGTGGGAGCTGTCTCTTCTCCGAGGCGCAGGGACTTCGCTCGGTACTCACCTGGAGTGGCGAACCGCTTCTTCTCGTCGTAGAAGAACGTCGGGTCTTTGTCCTTCCAGTAGTTGGCGTCGAGGCTCTTCCCCTGCATCTGTTTCAGTTTTGGGGTGAGCGAAAGTTCGTTGATTCGGCGAGTACGTTCGAGGCTCTTTTGATCCGGGTAATGCGGTGTTTGCATCAGCCCGCGAAGCGCCTTGAGTGACGTATCCTTCATCGCCCCAGGCTCCAGCGCTAAGGCTTGGCTGGCAAGCGCTTTACTGCGTACACCTGGTTTCACTGTCGTCCTACCGAACTGCCCCCGGAGAGCCGCCTTTTGAGGCTCGCTGACTGACCCTTGATTGAGCAAGAACTGTTCGAGCTTGTTCGCGGATTCTTTGGTGATCCCGAGATGCTCGTCGATGTGCTTGCAGTTCGTTCCCGCCGCTCGGTGGTTGAACTTGAAGCTCTTGCACGTGCAGGTGTAGCGCCCCTCGGAGTTCTTACGGATGGTGTACTGCTTCGGGGAAGCGTCAACCTTGGCCACCTGAGCGCCCATCGGCTGCTTCATCAGGTGAGAGAGAGACGTCCCTGAAGGGGGGTTCTTCTTGGGCGCCAGGACCGTAGCCAAGACCAGCTGATCTTTTGGGCCTACGGTCTTGAATGCAGCGATGGCCGCAGTGTTCCCCGCCTTGTCCTTCATCGGAAGGTAGTACCGCCCTGGAGCGAGCTCGAGGTCCTTCGCTTGCTCCCTGAGCTTCGCCAAGGCGTCTGGCGGGAACATCGTCTTGATGCGTTCTTTCAAACGGTCATCCGCGTGATCGGCGCGCTTCTCGTCTTCTTTCGGCGCGGTGAAGTGCTGGAGCGCCATGTTGATGGCGGGACTCGCCAGCATGCCCCACGGTCCCAGGGCGCTACCAATGGCGTCTGAGGCAAATCCGATGCCCCCTTGGCGAAGGCGGTCGCCCGCTGGAGCCATGGCCGCGTTGAGGATGGCCCCCGTTGCGCCACCAACCAAGGCGTTCGACACTCGAGAAGCCATCGGGTGAATGTTGGTTACAGCCTGTGTGGCGGCACTCCCAACGACCGGCGCGGGGTTCACTGTAGGGATGTGCGTCCCCGTCGCTGGAGGACCCATGTTCGCAGCCTTGCTGAACAGCGCCAGCGCCGCGAGAGCTCCCTTGTCGTAATCCTTCACGTCGGACGCTTTCTTTACGTGCATGGGGAGCTTCTTCTTGTTCTTTGTGGCGTGCTCCCACTCGCTGACGGTTTCTTTCGAGATCTCACCCTTCGCGGCCTTCGCGTGGAACAAGCGACGCTGAGCTTCGCTCTTGAAGGGCATTACGCCTCAGATAGAAAATGCTGCGATGGCGGCCGTCTTGCCGAACTCGTAGAACATGGCGGCTTTGGGGGCTTCCGCAGGGGCCGCGGCGTTCGCGATGTTGGTGTCGCGCTGGCGGATGTTTTCTACGTTTTGTGCCCGCGCTTGAAGCGCCTTTCCTTTTTGAAGATCGCCCACGGTGTCTCGGTAGTCCTGTGCCATCCCGCTGGCCCCCGTCATCATCCCGTGGTGCGCCGCCGCCGCGCCGCCCGCAGCGAGACCTCCGTAAGCGGCTCCACGAGCCGCCCCCGCCGCCCCTTGCCCCTCAGGCGCCGACATGAACCCCAGCGCCGCTCCTGTGAGAGCTCCGGGCAGGGCGCCCTTCAACCCAGCGCCTCCGATCTGCATGGCTCTGGTCATCCCAGGGCCCATCGCGAACGAGAGCTTGAACTGCTCCGCTGTCTTCGGCTTCGCTTCAGGGTTCAGCTTGTGGAAGCTGTCTAGGTTGACGTCGCCCTTCGAGCACGAGGGGCACTTCGGGTTCTTCTTGCCGTTCTTACAAGTGCATTCTTTCGTCATCATGGGACCCTCGAGCCTTTGGATTTGAGAAATTTTTCGACGTGTCCCGCGGCGTCCCGTCCTTTGGAGGCTGCGAACATTTGTGCTGCGCCGGTAGGAAGCATGCGAAGAGTATCTTGGAGAAGCCAACCGATATTGGGCATCTTCCCCGCTGAGAAGATCGGAGCTCGAATGGGAATGCCGAGCGACGACACCACCGCCGTTGCCACGAAGTCAGCCACGGGGTTGACGAGAGCGTTCGCGATGGCAGCGCCGCCTCCGACTCCAAGGCTCCGCAGAATCTTTGATCCCCCCGGCGGCGTGTCTACGGCTTGCCCCGCGGCTCCCGCGAGTCCAGCGCTGATCGGGTCCCCCGTGAGGACTGATCCGAGGATGGGCCCCGTGTCCCCTTTGATGTACTTTCGGTAGAACTCTCCCAGAAACGCCACCTTGGCGTCATCGCTGCCCGCGGTGTACGCACGCTGAGCGAGTGACATCAGATCGCCTGTCCTGGGAGATGTGCGCCAGAGCCCATCATCCCCGGCATCGGCTGCGGTGGAGGGCCCGCCGGGGTCTTCGGCGCAAATGCTTTGTCAAGCGCAACATCCGCTGCGAGGCCCGCAACAACACCGCCGCCGCCAGGGATCGAACCTGTTGCGATGTTTGAACCCGCTCGCGCGATCCCTTCTCCGAGACCCTTCGCGGTGAATCCTTGGTTTGCGACTCCTTCTGCCAAACCGCCCACACCACCAATCACCGCGTTGGCCGCTGTCCCGAACGCTGGTACGGTGCCCGCAGCCCGGCCAAGCCACTTCGCTCCTTTTCCAATTGCTCCGACAGCCTTGCCCAACATCCCGGCGTGCTTTTCGAGGTCGAACGCCGCCAACGCTTGGCGTTGGCCTGTGGCGTAAGCCGCGGCGGTGTGGAGGCTCATGCCCAGCAGTATAGAGGGAGTTGAGCCGTTCGACGACTATCGATTCCGGCTCTTTTTGTCGAAGAACGACGGCTTGGGAGCGGAGGGAGGGGGCGCTGGCGGTGCCACTGGCTCCGCGGCTACTTCAGCTGCTTCGGTTGGGGGCTCGGAGACCGCCGGTTCAGGGGTGGGCTCAGGCGGCGGAGGCGGAGTCACCGGCTTGGCTTCGATCTTCACTACCTCGGCGACCTTGACCGGGGGCGCAGCCGGAGCCACGACAACTGCCCCTACGTTGTAGGTGAGCCATCCAGCAGCCTTGAGCTTCTCGAGCTGAGGGGTTAGCTGAGAGATCTGCGCGTCTGTCACATCAACCGTTCGTGTCTCCTTTGGAGGCAAGGTCACGGTGAGAATCCCGGGATCGCCTACTACGACGGAAGAAGCGAACGTGCTGGTCAATGTGAGCTTGGGCATTTGGAGATCCTTTGGACAAGTGGAAGGGTGCGTTTTACAGAAAGAGTTACAGTGGTGCAAGGTGTAAAGGAGAAAGTCTTTCACGTGTTTTCGAGTGTACAGCGCACTGAGTTCGACTCCTCCTTCTACTGCATGGTCGATCAAGTTGAAAAATCTATCGATCCGTTCCTCCGGGGAGAGGCCTTCCTCTTTCCAAGCGCAAGCCCCGGTGAGCGGCATGCCCAAATATAGGGCTATGCCTCTTCTGGAGCGACCGCGGGGAGGGGGAACAGCATCGCCCAACACTCCGGGGCTTTGAGGACTACCCCGAATTCCTTGAGGGCGTTACTGACCTCGGGGTCGTCATCTATGATCAGAAAAGATGCGTCTTTGTTTTCAAGCCCCTGCTTGAAGTTGAGCAGCTGCTCCCGCTTGAACTCCCCTGCGTTGAGCATGTTCCCGTTGGGGCGCATCAGAAGGTTCTCGTCAGGCACTGCGATGTCCAGGTTCTCATGCAACCAGCGCATCGTTGTGTCCCGGAGATCCTCGTTGCGTCCCGTGAGGATGACGATGTCGTATTTCAACTCGGTGAAGTGGAGGAGTACACGGGCGACCCCTGCTACTACCTTGTCCTTGATGACCAACTCTGGGGCGAAGAACGCGTCCCAGTCTTTGGGCTCTTTTTCTACGTGGTGCGCCCGGTGGGAAACGTCAGCGAGAGTTTCATCCAGATCTAGAACGACGAACATGTGTTACTCCTTGATCTTCTTTTTACGGCTTGCGTACTTCTTCTGGTGTCTGCGAGCCCGCGCCAATCGCAGTTCGCGTTCCTTCGCTGTCTCTTTTTTCAGCTTTTCGGCGTAGCGCTCTCGGTAGTAGGCTTTGGCTTCTGTGTGGTGCCTCCTGTACCAGGCCCGCCACGCTGCCCTGGCCCTAGCCTTTATTTCCTCTTCGTGCGTCACGTCGCCGCTCCTCCCTTTCAAAGATCGCTTGTGCTGCTGTACCAAGTCTCGTCTCAGAGTGCACGAACTGGATACGATCCTTCAGTGTCTTCGACTCTCGTGCTTTCTTCTGCCACTTCCCGTAGTTGACGGCGGCCTTGAACAGCTTGTTTTCAAGAGCGGACATTTGTCTTCTCCCGGTTGCGCTCGAGTTCGATGTTCGCCCAGGCTACGGGCGCCCCGTCGAGACCTTCTCTGAACGGGAGATCCAGTTGGTTGGTTAAGACCTTTCCATCGGCGGCTCTAAGCTCCCAGAGCGATGAGCCGTGATTGGTCTTGCTCGACAACCAATGCCCGGACTTGTGCTGCCACAGCGAGTTCAGGTCCAGGGCCCAGAATGGCCAGTCACCGCGAACTACGGGTTTCCACATAGGCGCTCCCAAGGTACCGCGAGGTAGCGCCCTCTTAAGTCATTTGTATATCAGCGTCAAGCCCTATTCGCGCTCTTGGAACATGCGCCGAACCTGTTCATTCAGTTGCTCTTTTCGAGCGCCCATCTCGTCCAGGTACTCGTCGACGCCATAGCCCGGCTTTCTGAGCTTCAGGCGCTCCATCATCCCGTAGGGCGCGCGAGTGGCGAGGTATCGCTGCACCAAGACGTTGCGCTCGTTCTCAGGGAGGCTCGCGTGGCTCTTGTAGCGGATGCCTCGACCGATGACCTGTTTCAGCTTCTCCTGGTTCCAGTGCGGCTCCAGAAGTTGGATCAGGCGGGTCCCTTTGAGATCAAGGCCCTCCCCTCCCGCGCTGGAGAGGAGCAGGGCTTTCAGCTTCCCGGCGTTGTAGTCCTTCACCATGCGTTCGCGTTCACCGTGCGGCATGTCTCCTGTGAAGGCCCCGTGCGGGATGTTGAGCTCCTCGAGCTTCTTCTTGTATGGGTCGATCCCCGACTCAAGGTAGTGCGAATAGACGATGGCTTTGGCGCGAGGGTTCTTCGCCAACATGTTCTGGAGCTCAGACACGGCGCGGTCGATTTTGGGCTGATGCGGTGGGCTGAGGCTCGCATCAATTCCCTGCGTGGTGTTGGCCACCTGCCGCCCGCCCGCCAGAAACGAGTTCAGCTGCTTCGCTTCGGCCCTGGTTGGAGGCAGGTTCTGCAAGACCTTCTTTCGGAGCCACCCCGGTTGGTTTTTACCAGCGCTCTCGTACAGCTGCATCTGCCTGTCCGACATTGGGACGCGAATGGTCTGATCTTCCCGTGTCGGAAAGTTCTCTTTGCTCCCTGGGTGGTAGTCGACGTACTTGTCCAAGGCCGACTGAAGCGCCCCCATCGTTCTGGGGTTGAGGCGTGTCTGGTAGGAGGCGGGTGTCCCTCTGAAGCGCTCCCAGAGGCTCCGGCTCATCGGGATCTCTTGCAGGAATCGCTGACTAAACTCGTCAGGATCTTCAGGAAGAACAGAACGCCCTGCCACGAAGTTGATGGGCCCGGAGACGTCAGAGGGGTGGTTGTAGAGCAGCGAACCGGTCAGTGCGAGACGCTTCTCCGCAGGAGACGCCTTGAGTCCTGTTCGAGCTTTCCCTGCGTTCCGGATACGATGCGCTTCATCCACGACGAGCAGAGGATTCTTGAGCCCCGCGCCCCCAGTTCGTGCGACCCCTTCGAGGCTTTGTACCGCGGAGTGCTGGGGCTTGCTCGTGTGCGCTTTGATCTCTTTACGGTAGTTCGCTAAAAGAGCGGCGGGGGCAACAACATCCGCAGGCATTCCGAGGGCGTCTTGCACTGCGAGACTGGTGAGAGTTTTTCCAGAACCGAGCCCATGCGCGGCGACCAGTCCAGGCTGGTCGTCTTCTTCCATGCGGTCGACGACCCGCTGCTGGTGCGGCTTCAGCTTCGTCGTGATTTTTGCAATCTTGAATCGCTCAAGCATGGGCGTGCTGGTCATCAGTGTCTCCGCCACATACAGCGCAAGTTCCGATTGCTTGTCCCAGGTTCACGTTCGCCTCAGTCCGGAGGACCGGTTCTTTGGTCCCGGGGTCCAGGTACAGTGTAGCATTTCCTTGAATCTCTACGTACGCCGTTTCAATGCGACGCCCGTCAGCGTACTGGACCACGAACGACGTCTTTTTGGGAAGTCGCTTGATAGTGATCTTTTTCACTTTCTCTTCCCCAATTCCCGCTCTCTTTGTTCGCCGCATTTTTCATGTCCCGACCGCGTTGAAGAGGTCTTGGAGGTTGAACGGTTTACTCAGTAATGCGTCCGCTCCAACGGCTTTCTTTTTGATCTCGTCAAGTCCGAGAACCCCGGACATGATGACCACCCGTATCCCTTCCAGGTAGCCTCCGCGGCGGAGAACATCGAGCATTTCGAACCCATCGCCGTTGGGCATGGAGATGTCTGTCAGCAGAACGTCGGGCTGGTGGAGCATGAAACGAGCGACTCCATCAACGCCGTCTTCTGCTTCGAGCACGGTCCAGCTACGCGTCTCCAAAACGCGGCGTACGAACTTCCGAATGGCTTCGTCGTCATCGACGACTAGCACGGTCTTCACCCCCTGAGTGTAGGTCCGCCCGCCCGTAAAAGAGGGGGCTTTTGGGTATAAGCCACTGCACACAAACGGAGGTAGCATGACGATTCGCGTAACGAAGGACGGGACGCCCTACGCATTCGACGGGCCCAAGGCTGTTGATTTTTTTCGAATGAACACCCTGCTGCAGGGGATGAAGTTCGAGCTCAAGACGGGGATGAAGCTCACCCGAGGCCCCTCTTGTTTTACCCGCGTGAAGAAGGAGTACGGGCTTAAGGGGAACAAGCAGCGACTGATCGAGCAGTTTGAAGTTCTTGTCGCTGGGGCCAACTCGGGCATGGTGTACAAGCGCGATGCCTAACTGGTGCGAGTGCCTGCTCAAGGTCACAGGCCCCGCTAAAGAGATCGCACGATTCAAGAAGAAGGCAAATGGTAAGGGGCCCAACCCCACGAAGGGCGACAAGACGCAGCCGTTGTCTCTCAACGCTCTCGTGCCGCAGCCTGCGAAGTTCAAGAAAGAAGGTTCCGACTGGTACAACTGGCGTCTCGCCAACTGGGGTACCAAGTGGGAAGTGGAGTCGAGAGTCGTCCAAGAAGACAAGGAGCTCGTGGAGTACGGCTTCGATTCTGCCTGGGCTCCGCCGTTGGAGTGGGTGGCGAAGGTTGGGCCACAGTTCCCGAAGCTTTCTTTTCGCCTCTGGTACGCCGAGGGTGGCTGCGACTTCGCGGGCGTTTACACGGTAGAAGACGACAACGCGAGCAACGAAGAGAAGGACTTCGTCGAAGCGCAGATCGAAGAACGCGGGAGCTACCAGGTCTGCTGCGGCTACTGCGATGATGAAATGGAGATCACCTCGAAGGACGAAGTTCGCATCTGTGAGGAGTGCAGGCACTACCGTTGCGCCAATTGTACGAAGCTCGAAGACGTACACATCGACGGGAAGTGCCCGTTCGATTCAACGAAGTTCAAGAACATTTCACCGGAGAAGATCAATGATCCTGAGAGCACCTGAGCCGCTGAGCAACATCCCGCTGGAGCAGCGTGGCCGTCCTTCCTTCTTTCTGGCAGGAAGCATTGAGATGGGGAAAGCTGTCGACTGGCAGACTCGGCTGGAGCAAGCCCTGGACCCTACGGCCAACGTCTTCAATCCCCGTCGTCGGGACTGGGACTCCTCCTGGAAACAGGAGATCACCAATCCGCAGTTCAACGAGCAGGTCACCTGGGAGCTCGACATGCTGGAGCGCGCGACCTACATCGCGCTGTACTTCGATCCTCCGACGCAGAGCCCTATTTCCTTGCTCGAGCTCGGGCTTCACGCTCAGACCGGCAAACTCATCGTCTGCTGCCCAACAGGGTTCTGGCGCAAAGGAAACGTCGACATCGTCTGCAAGCGGTACAACGTGTTTCAGGTTCCCACGCTGGATGCGCTCATTGAGCACGCGCAGAAACTCGCTCGGACGTTGGCATGAAGAAGGCCTGGGACTCACATCCGCTCTGCATCGTCTGTCGGCAGGTGCACACGAAGAATGAAGTGTGTTCCTACTGCCTCGGGCACGCGAGCGTGAGGAAGTCGCTCAAGCAAGGGAAGAAACCAAAGAAGCCGAAGGCGAAGGAACCAACGCTGAAGCGGGCACAAGAGAAGGCGTACGTGGAGGCCGCTCAACGCCAACACCACGAAGAGGGTACCTGCGAGATCGATGATGGCGCGAAGGTGAGCTGGTCCCCCGAAGGTGGCGGTGCCTACGTCCAATCCTGGGTGTGGGTCTACGACGAGGACTGAATGAAAAACCTAGAAAAAGCAGCGCCGCCCCTCGAGCTCCTGCTCAAGGGCGGAGACCCTGAGAAGATCGCTCTGTGGGGGTGTGGCACTTGCCACATCTCTGCGAGAACAAGAGAAGAAGCCGTCGCCTGCTGCACCCCTTGGGTCTGCGAGAAGTGCGGCAAAGAGGTCAAGAGCTACTGCGAGGACTGCTCGAAGAAGGAGCAGTTCGCCAAGGCGCAGGCGACCTACGACAAGGCGAAGAAGGTGATGCTCTCGGAGTACGCAGGGGACTGGCTCTGCTGCGACCACTGCGACGAGTACTACCCGGACGTCGATTCGCTCCTCGATGCTCACGATGACGACGAAGAGCCGCGGACTTGGGCGTGGGGTACGACGGAGCAACAGTTCTCGCTCGATGCTGACCGGATCATCTCAGACCAGCTCGAGAACCAAGAGTTCTACGAAGATGCGTTCGAGAACATCAGCGGCGACGCACTCAAAGAACTGCAGGTGTTCTTTGATGCGTGGACGGCGAAGCAGGACATGAAGTCGTACATGGTAGACCACAGCACGGTGGTGGACTTCGAAGCCATCACCAACCTACGGAAGAAGGAGCGGGAAAATGCGCCTGACTGAGGATGAAGCAGGACGTAAGTTCTTGGCGGACGACATCAATGCCGCCGCTCTTGAGCGAGAAGCTCTCGAGAAGAAGTGGGGCGAGGTCTGGGACACCAAGCAGGTGCAGCAGGTGTTCAAGATCCACGGGTTCCTCGCCCCGTTCGTGAGCGTGACCCGGTTGGCCGACGGGCACAAAGGGGCGCTGACCTTCCAACACCTTCCCAGGTACTACTTCGCTTTTCAGCCGGAGTGAGTCCGTGGACTAAATTTAGTCCATGCCCTCACTCACACTATGGAACGTCCTCGTGGTCTTCTTGTTCTCCGGGATCGCCGCTATCGGCTGGCACACGGGAGCGTGGCTCATCGGACGGCTGCTGAAGTAGCTACTTCCTGATGTCGGCACCGTACTGCGCGCCGCTGGTGGCGTAGCCTGTGCCGGCGTCAGGGATCGCCGGTTCGTTTGGCTTAGCGAGGACGTCGAGGAGCGCGTTGGTAGCAGGCGTTCCAGGCTGCGTCAGCGAAGATCGCTTGACGCCGAAGTGATGGCGGGCGGAGTCGACGCCAGAGCGGTAGGCCTTTACTCGCTGCTCCTCGAACCCGCCACTGGATGGGGTTGAGGCCCCCACCCCTGAGCTCGTGTGTTCCTCTCGGACCACGTTCTTGGGCATGTACGAGGCCCCCTGGGGCTGTGACGTGTCGTGCTCGTAAGCGGTCTTCACGGATCCAGTTTAGCCTATACTGCCCGCATGCACCCACTCGAACGTAATTACGTCGGCGGCATTGACGAGGCGCTGACCTCGTTCGGCATGTCCAAGGAAGCACTGTCGCCGGAGCAAAAGGCTCAGATGCTGGAGGCGCACCGGGCTCGTCCGAAGGGCCTGGCGGGGATTCAGGCACAGGCGACAGCCCCCGTACTGGGATCGGCTCCCCCAGCGGTCAGCGGACCGGCACTCGACCGTACCGGGTATCAGGGCGGCTACGGCACAGCGGGCACGGTTCCGGGTGCGACGCTGGGCGCCCGAGGTCAGGTCGTCGGTCTGCCGAACAAGATGGCGGCGTTCTTCCTCTGACGTCCGAAGGTGGCGTCGAGGTTTGAGTCCTTCGGAACGTTTTTCTTCAGTTCCCGCTCGCCACACGCTTGCCAGTCGACGCAGGCGTTAACCGGCGTTCCTTGTTTCAGACGCACCATCAACTGATCTGTCGCGCCACACCAGGCGCAGGCTTCGCGCTTGCTCATGGGCGGCGGCTTACCCCAGCTCGTTTCCAATTTCAAAGGGAACCGAAGACTGAGGGGCCTGCTACCCGAGGAGCCCCTGGTGGCTGCATGAGGGCGGGTCTCGCGGCTGCCGTGGGAGCTCCAGCCGGAGGCGCCGCGGGGACGGGAGGCGCAGACGCACCAGCTCGAGGAGGTAGGACGCTTTGCGGGTTCGTCTGCATCGTACGCCGCATCCCCGCCCTGCTGATCGCGTCGTTGACACCCCCTGGGTCCGCGAACGCTTTGGCTTTGTTTGGGAAGATTTTCGCAGCTTCCCCCGTAGGGATCACCGCTGTTGGGTCGGTGTAACCTTCTCCTCGGGCGTATCGTGGGTCGAAGGCTTCCTGCCTTTTCAAAGGCATGTAGTCGAGGGCGACGGTCTTCCCCGTCTTTGGGTTGACGCCCAAATTCTCTGGTCGTATGTCCTTGGCCGCGAGATGCCCTATCCCCGATTTCATACCGACAGACCGGACACTTCGGTCGATGTTTGCCTGGGCCTTCGAGACGTCCGTGCCTGGGGCGATCTTGCCAGGGACGAACTCAGAGTCGATGTACCTCTTCCCTGCAGCGGTTTGCCCGTGTCCGTAGTACTTGGCGAAATTACCGCTCTCGTTCAGGGCGGGGCCCATCGCAACACGGCGGTCGATCATTTCTGGTGAGGCCAGCGCAGCGTCGGGGTTGAACTCTTTTCTGACTGTTGGGGTGAGGGCGCCACCTTCAGCGGCTTGGGGGCGCATATGCAGAGTCGCAGTGCCTTCGGCGCCAGCGCCGAGAACGCGGGGTTTGTAGGCTTGAGAGGTGACGCTTTGCGCTCGCGCGATGGCAGCAGGGTCTTGGCTTCGGCTGGCCGCCTGGGTGGCGTCTCGGGCGTACTGCCGGAACCGGCTGATGGCGAACTTGGCCATGCCATCTTCGACTCCCTGGTCGTACGCAAGCTCGTTCACCATGGTCAAAGTATAGGCTCTCTCGGTGGTACAAGGGGAGAAGGAAAAAACATGAATCTACTCAAACCTCGCAGCAAGCAGACCTTCCTCAAGGTGATGAAGGGCCTCAAGATTTCGAAGGAGTCCAAAGACATCATCGCTGAAATCGCTACTGAGATCGAAGGCGCCGCCAGAGACGCGGTCCTCGAACTTCGAGCAGATCTTTTAGCCACCCTCGAGCTCGTTGAGCACGAGCTGGTAGAGCACAACATGGAGTACCAGCATTTGACTTCGCCCGAAGTCCAAGCCGCTGTTCAACGCTGCATCAAGAAGCTACAGGGAGCCAAGAAATGATCACAGGTCTGCAGGTCGATGTGCTGTCGGCGGAGCTCGTAGGCATTATGCAGGAGCGCCTCAAGTACCACCAGGACAAAGCGGACGTGTTCGAGAAGAACGCCGCTGAGCTGATGAAGACGATCAAGAACATCGAAGAAGACATGTCGACGGGCAAGGTGAGCGGCGGCAACCCGGCTGAGCAGCTTCAGACCAAGGCACGGGAGCACAAGGAGAAGGCGACGTACTACAAGTTCATGATCGAGCACGTCATCAAGAACGACACGTACCGCTTGAGCCAGGAAGACCTCGCTCGGCTGGGCATCACCGCTCGCTACTTCTGAGTATGACCAAAGAGGAAGCGATCTCTCAGCTCAGAGCTGAGATGGCGAAGCCTTGCGCAGAATGCGTCGACAAGGTGTTCCAGTTCTTCATGGACCCTCAGACGCAGGGGCTTCTCAGCTCTTGGGCTGAAGGGCGAGAAGGCCTGCTTCAGTTTCACGTTCACGCCCCTGGGGTCTTGGACCCCCAAGGCGGGAATCCCGTCATGCTGCTGCGCACCCTCCTGTACGTCGCAGCCGACGTCGTCATTCTGCACTGGACCCCGTCGAGCCGAACCGTAGAGGGGGCGTTCTCCAACCTGGAAGACGCCCTCAGACAAGAAGCCCACCGACTCAAGCACCCGAGGGAACATGGGATACCGTGACGCAGAGAAGGAGCAGGAAGAGAAGGAGATCAAGAAACTCCAGGGGATGAGCATCGAGGAGCTGAAGACGGAGCTCGACGAGAGGATGAAGGCCAGCCTCATCGAAGCGATTGAAGAGCTGCCTGAAAGAATTAATCGTCATCTCGACCAAGCAGCGTGGGACATCATCTGCACCGCGATGGGGGTGAAGAAGGACACCTGGCACGACAGCAAGTGGGAAATCGAATCCCACCACAAGGGTCTCGCTTTGGCGGTAGCCCTCGGGGAACACGCCCTGAAGCAGATTCAGATGGCGATCCCAGGATTCATCGAAGGGCTCGTCGTCGGTGATCCGAAGGTCAAGGGCCTCAAGACAGCGTACGAGCGTTCCTACAAGGAGCACCTCGCAGAACTTCTGAATCAGAAGGTCTGGGAAGTCGCTCACAAGAACGCGGAGAAGCGGTTCGTCGAGATCATGGAGAAGATCGGCGGAGAGACCGTAGAAGTCGAAGACGAAGAGGAGGACGCAGCATGAGCATCCTCAAAGAGAAGTTCTTCAAGAAGATGGAGCCCTACTTCCACTGCTCTCGCATCAAGAGCGGCGACCTCAAGATCGAGATTGAGACTCCGCCAGAGCCTCTGCTCACGCAGATGCTCAAGTTCAAAACGAAGTGCATCAACGGCGGCTGCCCCCACATGAATCATCCGTTTCGGGTACGGAAGAAGCCACCTCTGCGCAAGAAAGCGGTGGCGAAGCACATCTACTACGCCTGTTCCTGTGGAGAGCTTGGTTGCTCTCGAGGGAACGCAGCGCGAGACGAGTACGAAGCCGTTGGAAGGTATTTTCACGCCTAACAAGGAACCACAATGAGCAAAGACGCAATCGAAGTGATCTTCAGTTTCGACACCACCGGGTCAATGTACCCCTGCCTGACGCAGGTTCGGCGTGAGGTGAAGGCGACCGTGAACCGGTTGTTCAAGGACGTACCGGACATCCGCATCGGCGTCATCGCCCACGGCGACTACTGCGACGCCGGGTCGACGTACGTCACTAAGCATCTCGACTTCTCCACGAACAAGGAGAAGATCTGCGACTTCATCACCAACGTGAAGCCGACGGGGGGCGGTGACGCAGCTGAGTGCTACGAGCTCGTGCTGCACGAGTCCAAGACGTTCAGCTGGTCCGCGGGCAAGAAGAAGGTGCTTGTGCTGATTGGGGATGATGTTCCCCACGGGAAGAACGAGTCGCAGAACACCAAGAAGCTGGACTGGCGCAACGAGCTCAAGCTGCTGCTCGAGGCGGGCATCCAGGTCTACGGTGTTCAGGCGCTGAACCGGAAGCACGCGACGAAGTTCTACGAGGACATCGCGGAGGAGACGGGCGGGTTCCACCTGGAGCTCGACCAGTTCTCAAGCATCACGGACATGATCTTCGCGGTCGCCTACAAGCAGCAGGGAGACGACAAGCTCAAGGAGTTCGAAGAAGAGCTGAAGGCTGACGGTCGCCTGAACCGTTCGATGCGCCGGAGCTTCAACCGGATGCTCGGTCGGAAGGAAGAGGCTGCATCGAAGAGCAACCTGGACGCTGTTCCGCCAGGGCGCTTCCAGATGATGAAGGTGGACGACGACACGCCCATCTCGGAGTTCGTGCGGGACCAGGGGGTCGAGTTCAAGGTCGGCCGCGGGTTCTACGAGTTCACCAAGTCCGTGAAGGTGCAGCACTACAAGGAGATCATCCTTCAGGACAAGGCAACAGGTGACTTCTACTCCGGGGACAAGGCTCGCGACATCGCCAAGATCCCTCACGGCGAAGACGCGACGGTGAAGCCCGGTGACATGGGCAGCTACC
>Ga0315284_10004188_pt1 | contig 20500 bp, 15 predicted proteins | sample YL17G09_16_MG_FD_203696 | JGI IMG/M metagenome (GOLD analysis project Ga0315284, IMG submission 203696) | Sediment microbial communities from Yellowstone Lake, YNP, Wyoming, USA - YL17G09_16 | ecosystem: Environmental > Aquatic > Freshwater > Lake > Sediment | place: USA: Wyoming | collected...
TATGAATGCAAATAAGATTATGGTTGTGATAGAAAATGATACATTATATAAGAAATACGATGGGTATAAATTTTATTCTTTAATGGATTCATATGGTAATGATGTCAGTTATATTGGGAGTAAATCTGTTGATGAAATAAAATTGGAGACTGAAAAATTAGGTGCAATGGCATTTAATACATTGGGATGGATAAAAAATGTAGTTACACCTGAGGGACAATTTATCAACTTGCCAAATAGTTCACAAACATGTGATGGGTTGTATGTTAAAATTTAGTAATTATTATGGCAGTCATTTGAATAATTGCCTGGGGTTTCGCCTCGGATTGTTTCCCAGTGGTGATAGACTAGATAATAGTGTTGTGGGTTGAGTGAATACCACTGGGTAACAATCCGAGGGTAAAATCCCGGTAATTATTATAAAATATTATTCCTTTAAATTTATTACCGGGGTTTATAATCTTGGGTTGTTATCCAGTGGTATTTACGCGGCATATAATATAATTATCCAGGGATTACTACTTGGTAACAACCCAGTGGGACCCCCCCGGGGAATTGTATTAGGTATTAAAATAACCATTTATTATATAAATAATAAATGGCTAAAATATGTAATACTTTATGAAAATAATATTTTCGATTCATGCAGTTAGAAATAGGCGAAATTAAAACAATAAATAAAGTTTGCGGAGTATCAGAAAAACAACATATTGATTTTTAAAAAAAATGTCATGGTAATACAGTTCCATGTACAAAAACATATTCATATAGAGAACAATATGATAGGAAAAACTAACTCGAAAATTGATAGTAAGGAGTAATATTAAAATAATTTGTATTATGAAATTATTTTAATAATAATTTATTTTCGGAATTCTTTTCTAATGATTTTATTTTATTTCTAGTAGCTCGAGGTATCTCTCTATTATCAACTAGTATATTTTTTATTCTTTTATGTATACCATCTACAACTTTTTGTGCATCTGCATCAATATCAGCTTCCATAGCCATAGAGCTAGTTACCCATTTATTGTGTGTTGATTGTTCTTGTGGAGCAAGATTATTTAAAATTAATTCCCGATTCTCCAAAATGCAATTTTTTTTATCTTCATACAATTCTTTTGCCATATCATCTATATTTCTTGTCTCCCATTGACCAGTATATACTTTCATAGTGGTGTTTTTTTCAGATGGTACGTATAAATTTTGCATTTCAGGGTGTTTGTTATTAAAATGTGTCCATTTTATTAATTCGGGAATTGCATTAAGACCTCTTCTACAAGAAATAATTAACAATAGTTCAATATATCCGGAAATATCTTCTTTTCCATATGGAACCATATTGATATTTGTAGTATTATTTATAGTGTTGTTTACTGTATTATTAGTAATTGTAATAGTTTTTGTATTTTTGAGTTCTTCCTCTAATTTTTTATTTTTTTCTTCTAATTCCTCTAATTTTTTATTTTTTTCACTTTCTATTATTTTAGCTTTCTCTTCTAATTCCTCTAATTTTTTATTTTTTTCTTCTAATTCCTTATTTTTATCTTCTAATTGCTTATCAAATTTATTTTCTTCTTTACATTGTTTTAGATGTCTTTGTAGACTATCAGATCTTGAAAATAATTTAAGACAATTAGGACATTGAAGTTTGTTAGATTTAGTTTGTGGAGGGTTTGGTATACATATAGGCATAGGAGGGATATGTATAGGAGGGGCCTGAACACATATAGGGGGATTGGAAATGTATGTAGATGGGTGAAGGAAATATGTGGGTGGTTGTGGAGAATATGTGAGTGGTTGTGGAGAATATGTGAGCGGTTGTGGAAAATATGTGAGTGGTTGTGGAGAATATGTGGATTGTATATTATTCACAGGATTTGGTGATATGCATTTAAATTTTTTACTTAAATGTCTTTCTAGATGATTTTTGCGATTAAATTCCCTGTCACAAATATTACACTTGTATTGCATATTATAATACTATATTACAATAAAATATTCCCAATATATTCACGATATTTCCCAATATCCCAATATTTTTATCCACCTTCCCAAATTATTGGGAACTCTAAAAAGGTCCCGCGCGGAGTTTCGTTCATAAAAATATTTTTCTTGTTTATTTAAATTATACAATAATAATAGTTTATTTGTCTAATCCCGACCATAATTATTGTATATTCAGTATATTTGTGAATATATTATTTCGCTTCAAATTATACAATAATAATAGTTTATTTGTCTAATCCCGACTATAATTATTGTATATTCAGTATATTTGTGAATATACAATAATAATAGTTTATTTATGTAATCCTGACCATAATTATTGTATATTCAGTATATTTGTGAATATATTATTTCGCTTCAAATTATACAATAATAATAGTTTATTTATATAATCCTGACCATAATTATTGTATATTCAGTATATTTGTGAATATATTATTTCGCTTTAAATTACACAATAATAATAGTTTATTTATATAATCCTGACCGTAATTATTGTATATTCAGTATATTTGTGAATATATTATTTCGCTTTAAATTATACAATGGAGCTGGAGGATTAAGCATGGAATTGATAATATGATGCTTTAGACTCATATTATCGATGTAATCCTTAATCTGGAAGTTACATTGGACTGGAGATTAAGGAATTCATTCCTTAATCCTCCAGTCCAATAATAATAGTTTATTCATGTAATCCCGACTATAATTATTGTATATTCAGTATATTTGTGAATATATTATTATTATATTGAAATTTATAATAATAATAACTAATTTCCAGAATTTTTATTTTGTTGGTTAACCTTTTTTCTGGTATCTAATGTCAATTGCTTATTATCAAATAATGTATTTTTAATTGTTCTACATATTTCATTTACATATTTTTGTGCATCATTACTAATATTTGTTTCCAAAGCCATTGTTTTGTCAATCCACTCATTGTAAAGTACTCGTTCTTCTGGAATAAGATAATCATAAAATAAATCTTTATTATCTATGATACATTTTTTTTTATCTACATATATTTTGTTCACCATTTCATTTATAGTTTTAGTTTCCCATTTATCAGTATAAATCATTAGATCAGTATTTTTTTTATATGGTATATATATGTTATTCCATTCTGGATAATTTTTATTAAAATGCATCCATTTTATTAATTCAGGTATTGCATTCATACCTTTACTACATGCGATTGATAACAGTAAATCAAGACACTTATAAGTGTCCTCTTTACCATATGGAACCATAATGATTATCGGATTATTTTTGATTATAGTTATTTTTGTTTGGTTTTTGACTTTTTTGACTTTTTTAACTTTTTTAAGTTCATCTTCTAATTTTTTATTTTTTTCTTGTAATTCTATGATTTGTTTATTTATTTCGTCTAATTGTTTATCAATTATACCACCCCCTTTACATCTTCCATTTAAATGTTTATGTAATCCATTACTCCTTACAAAAGTTTTTAAACAATTTGGACATTGTGTTTTACTTTCTTTTAGGATAATATTGTCTGATGCATTTGGTGCAGGTAGTTGTATCATATAATATACCATAATATTATTATATTGTATTTATTTTAACACATTTAATTATTATTCATTACAAAATCATGCAATAGTATAAAATTATACAGGAATAATAGTAAAAATATTTTCCACAAATCCCCCAATTAAAATATACAATAATAATATATGACATACATCATCATAATCCTTCTTCTCATATTATTAATCTCTCTTTCGCTTAATTATAAAACAGAAAATTTTGCTATTCCCATCATAGACCCATATTCCCTATATTTACATGCAGATACCACTAGGCGAGAGGATATATGGAATGAAGCACATACAAGAAAGCTATATTATTATGATAATATTGTACCATATCATTTTAAGGAATAATATAAAAAAATCCAATAAAAAATTTAATATCTTAATTCTTCCGGAATACTATTTGCCCATCCAGTTTTATAATTGTGATGCACCGCATGAATATTCACATCATTTCTTTGTGTTGTAAAGGTATCTGCCCAAAATGCTAAACTATGATGGCCATTAATATGTGCCATTTGTTTTGCGTATAAACTGGGTTGGCATTGAAATTCCTTCACTAAAAATTTAACCATATCTTCATTTCCATCTTCAAGTGAACTATCAATAAATAGATTACATAGGCCACCATTCAGATTATAATTAAAATTATTAGCAATAAATTTTAGCTTTTCTTTATCATTTTTGTGAAATGCATTGAACAATGAATCTTTCGTTAATTTAAAATTATGTCGTTGATTCTTTAATAATGTAAGTTCAGTAACTGATAATTTATCAGCATCCATATCTGTTACAGTTTCACTTCTTTTTTCAATCATTTAATATTGTATAATATATATATATATAAACTATATACATTATGCAATTCATAAATCATTTTTTTAATATAATTATGGTTTATATGCCTTTACAAAAATCCAACTTTCATGGAAATCATCAAATGATTTTGTAATTTCATATGTAATATTGACAAATCCGATTTTTGTTAAATCCCCTACTATTTGAGCAGGATCTGATACTTTAACATCACATCCTGAATTGGTTGATTCAGCATCATAAAAATTTTCATAATAATCTTTTGTATTAAAATGACCATCCCCAAATCCCATTTGAAAGGATAATAATCCACCACTCTTCATAATCCTAAAAAAATCTGATAAATAATTGTATCTTATCTCATAAACACAAATATGTTGTAAAACAATTGTACTCATAATAAAATCATATATATTATCCTCAAAAATATTTAAAGATACACCATTACATGTATAAAATTGGGCTCTACTACTATCAAAGCCCATATTTGCCAAATTAATAATGGATGTTTTAACTAATTCTGGAGATATATCAACACCATCCATTCTTTTCATTCTATTTACTAAATTTATCACATTCCTCCCACATCCACAACCAAAATCCAATCCAATTTTAGTTTTAAATTCTTGATTCAATGTATCAGAAACCAAAATACTCCAATAATTAGGATTATTATTATGACCCCTATGATTTTGTTTGTTCATATTTCCAGTAATCCCTTCATTGTCATAATAACTTTTTTGCATTTGAGTGTATTTGTTAGTTGGTGTCGCCATGATATTTAATATATAAATGATTTATATTTATGTATATTTTATATAAAAAATTTATTTTATCTGATTTTATTTGATTTTGTGGTTAGAGGTATAAAAAAATTGAAATATAAAGTGTTTATTAGGCTTTTTGGGTTGGTATTGGAGTGTTTTACAAGAACAACACAATTTTAAGATCGTCATGTTTTCAAAATTCAATAAGTATCCATTAGAAGCAAGGGAAATTATGAGAAATGCTATTCAAAATACAAAAGGCACTTTTATCATTGTTGAAGTTGAAGGAATAAATATCCTAGTTTTTGCAACAGGATATCCTTTGGATAACTGTACAAAAACTGACAAAACTTTTTACATTGAGTATAATGGAGTCAAGTACAGTTCAAATCAAAAGGAGACCCTTTTTCAATTGGGAAAATTTCTTTTTGGAACAGATAGAACTGTATTAGAATTAAAACAATTTTGCTGTACTAAAGCAGCTGATCCCAAATTATTTGACCTCACTCTGGAAGAAGCTCAAAGGAAGCTCAAGGAAGGAGTACAAAATGATGAGGAATGGAAAAGTTTAAATGATTTCATCCGTAACCCAAAAGCATGTGAAGAAATCTTAAACCTTATCTACAATACAAAAAATATTGTAGATTCTGGCTCCATTGCTCAATTATTTTTCCCTGAAAATTGGACAAAGGAATTTGGTACTGGAACTACTGCATGGGCAGGAAGATTTTATGGTTTGGGTTTAAATCAACAAATTTGGGAAGCGAAGAAATTTGAATGGATGCTCCAAGTTATTTGTTCTTGGGCTAACCAAACATTAAAATTTGAAGAGTTGTCAGATTTATCCGGTAATTTCACATACTCTTTCGCCGAAATTCAAAAAAGTGAAAAGTTTGTGAACCAATGGATGGCATCATCAATCAACCCAAAAACTGGAGAAGATGAAGGGATGAATTGGTTGGGAGCTATTCTTGACCTCTTTTTTGCAAAGGCGAAGGAATTGAGAAAAATTCCTGAAATTGGTGATTTTACTGAGCTGTAAATATTATTATTTTATTATCAATCTTACAAAAAAATTGATAATAAAATAATTAAATTTATTATTTATTACATATTTTTTTTATTAAATCCCCCAATATTGCAAATTGCCTAACATGAAAACTATGACATATATTGCTTCCGGGTTCCATAACCCAGATAATTTTTTTATATATCTGTACTATTTTATTGCATTTTTGGCATATATCTAAATTCGGTTGTATTATTCTATTCCATCGTTTACATACTATCACACAGTAATAATTATTGGATAAGTCCATTATTAGATTTAACATATCATCTATTAAATAATCATTAATTATACTCATTTATTATTAAATACATATTATTATCTTTAAATAAATATAATTGAAATATAATAATTATAAAATTGATGCAATAAATTTAATGATATGTTCATACATTGCATTCCATTGTGTTGATGAAAAATGTATCCACCTATCATGTTCACTTACAGATAATTCATGTATGTATTCATTCGTATCTAAATTAAAATAAATATTATGACTGTAGCCTAATTCAAATGTACCAGAGTACAATAAATATAATGGTTCATCACTTTGTGCATAATTTATATTGAATACCAAGCATGGTGTATTATATTGATTATTATTGTAAATATATTGCGAGAATAATTGTGGAATTCTATTATTTATTTTATTTTGTAAAATTCCATTGTCTTTTGGTACAATATTTTTTAATTTTCTAAAGAATATATCTTCTTGGATTAAAAAAGATATATTGTCAATATCTTTTTTAATCATTGGATCTATTTTATCATATAGCAATTTTATTTTGGATGGATTTATTTTGTACATAAACTGCAATGTAATATAGTATTGTATGTGGTATTGTTGTGTATAATATTTTTGATTCAATTTTATTTTTCACAATACCAAATTATTAATTTTCTGTTCAAACTCTCTTAACTCTTTTTCTGTATCTTCTAATTCTAATTTTAATCGTTGTTTTCTTATGTTTAAAACATTAATTTTCATAAATAATTTATCAAAATCTGATAATTCTTTATTCGAATCAATGCCTACAGAATCTATGTCATCCATAAGGCCTTCGATTACATATGATCCTAAATCCTTATCATTTAACATAGCTATGTTCGTTATTTTTTCTTTCATATTTTTACAGATTTCCTCCTCAATTGTATTATTACAGAAGATAATTCGTTGGCGAACTGCAGTCTTTGTATTAGCTCTATATATCCGACCAAGAGCTTGAATTATTGATTGTGCACTGTAGCCTGGAGAAATAATTGAAACCCTCGGGAAAACACCATTTTGGTCATTTAATGATATTCCAACTCCCCCGCTGCAAGTGTTACAAACAATTACCCGACTCCTATCTTCATTAAACGCATTTATGGCCTCATCCCGTTCTTCCCTAGTTTGTTGGCCAAAAATAATGCATTTAGTTTCTAACTCGTCTTTTATCGTCATCAAAGATTGTGTAAAATTAACGAATATAGCAACAGAATTTCCTTCCTCGATGAATTTTTTTGCTTGTTCAATATATGTTGGAACTTTGAGCATTTCAATTTTCATTCTAGCATATAATATCCTTGCCAATGCACAACCTGAATTATCTTCATTCTTTTGTAATCTTTGAACCTCTTCATTAATTAGTTTGTATTGTTCTTCAATCTCCTTTGCGTTTTCCATATCGTAACACGCACATACAACTTGATTACTTGGAAATAGTGCCCCTAAATCCCTTATCCTCATTCGTGAAGCATATTCAGGGTAAATTTGGTCATGTATAGCTGAACAAATATTATCATAACCATTACTAACAGATAACATCCAATTTTTTGCATTTCTAATTTGAGGGTATAAACCTAACACAAAACCAGCAAGTGCAAAATTTTCTGGTTTATCAGATACTGTTGCTGATAGCATGATAATTTTTGTTGTGGTTTTAGCTAAAGTATATAACAAAACTGAATTTAAAGTTTGTGGGTTTTTACACCTGTGTGCTTCATCAAATATCACTACTATATCTTCTGGCAAATTTTGCCAAACATATGTAAAACCTACTGGTGTTTCTAGCTGTTCTGGATTTGTATCATTCATTTTGAAATCTTTTTTAACTTTCTTTATCTTTTTATTTTTAATTTTATCATCTTTTTTAATTTCTTTTTTGATTTCTTTTTTAACTTCTACTCTTTTGATATATGGACATGGTACTTTTTCATTTTTTGATGTTTCAGTAAACATTCTACAGTTTTGTATCGACTCATAATTTGAAACTCCATAGTATTCACAATTAAAATATTTTAATACATTTTTCCAACTGGTTATAACCGATTTTGGACAGATGATTAAGGGCTTTTTATTCATGGCAACACACGCTGCAATGGAAGAATATGTCTTTCCAGTCCCTGTATCTGAACAATCCAAGTTTCTATTGTGTGTTCTAATTGAGTAAATTACATTGTTCGTATGGTCAATTTGGTAGGGTAATAATTTAGCTTTCAACTCATCTGTAATCAAACTCATAATAATTATAAAGATATTATTATTATGTATATTTATTATTTTTATATCAATTTTTTTTTTCAACCAAAAAATTGAAACCGATACATTATACTACTATACACAATATATCAATATATCAACTCATGTCAATATCACCAAAACCAGCACCAAAACCGAAAAAACATGCTCCTACTTTCATAACACCTAAATATGACAATACAACATGTGATGAACAAATAGCATTAATATTACAAACACATAGAAATCACTGCAATCATCAAGAAAGGACTAGTCAAAAACCTCCATATGTATGTGATGCCCTTATAAAAATAATATTGAATGCAATTGATAAAGATCAACAAATACAAAACACATCTTTACATACATTTTTTGGTTTGGTGACATATTCAAAAAATTATTATAACAAATCAAATTGTATAAGATATAACAAAAAGAATATAGTCGATTTGACTAATAAATTATTTGCGCATCAAATACCCTCATTGGATTTATTGAAAACGTTAGTAGCAAATTATGATTTAGATAATTGTTTTGTATCAATTATTACTAATGAAAAGTTTTCTGAAGTATCAAGTGAATATATGGATTTTCTCTTAGTCGAATTATCACAAAAGAAATATGGTAACCGATACAATAAATTACATAAAACACTGATTGAACGACTACCTGTAAACCAAGCAAATTTAATAAGATTATGTGAAAGTTCTAATATGATATTAACGCAAAATGTGGCTGATTTAATTAGTAAATCTGATAAACAATATGTCGATGACATGTTTAATGGTATTAATATTATGAAAATTGCATGTAAAAATTTACCGAATAGCACAAATGTTGTAACAGCATTATTAAATAAAAGTTATACAATAACAACTGATGAATTTAGTCTTATATGTGCATATTGTCTTTTTAATCATATTAAATATATATTGGAACTATCCAGAATGGTTATCACAAGTAATCATTTTGAAGCTATTATAAATGCAAAAGCAATACCAGGTAAGTATGTCGAAAGTGGTAGTGAAGAAGAAGAAGAAGAAGAAGAAGAAACTTTAAGTGTAAGTGAAGAAGAATATAATTCTAAAGGTAAAAAATGTACAACAAGATCTGATGTTAAAATTGATAGAAAATTAGAAAATAAGCTAACAAAACTAGAATTATTATTTCATAATGGTTATATCCCTACAAGGGATGACATTAAAAAAACTATCACTAAACATATTGAGATACCAAATATTGAAAGATTTGATATTGTATTTGATGAAGAAATGTTAGAATTATGTAGGACAAGTGATTTTTATCCAAAATATAAATTCACTTGTATCACACCAGAAATGTTGGAATTACAAAAAGCATGTCATACTAAGAATTTCCCATTAGCTAAAACTTTAATAAAAACACATAATTTAGTTCCAGATGCTATTTGTATGGAAGCTATAGCCAAATATAAAGAAAACAAAGTATTAGAGATATTAATAAAAGCTGGTGGTAAAGTTAATCTTGAATGTGTTAAGCAAAGAGCGGAATGCTATGCTAATAATAAATTTATGTTAGCTATGATACATGCATATGAACAAGAACATGAAAAAGAGATTAACCAATATAAAAGTAAAATTTTAGAATTGGAAACATTTGTAAAAGACAATGTTCCTGAAGAACTTAGAAAACCAAAATATAATATTATTGATTTGGACATTAAAGTTGATAAACTAAATGAATATAAACAAAAGTATAAAAATAAAAGGGTTCCACACAAAAAAATCGTTGAATTTTTTGGACCTGATAAGATACCAAAAATTAACTATATTGATTTCCAAACTTTATTAATTGATAAAATGAAAATGGAATCATGGAAATACAATAATAATGACCAATTAATATCTGTTCCATTAAAATATAGAACTTTATTTGGTTTGGATGATAATATTAATAATGTGGTTTCAATTAATGATTTAGATAAGTTAGTTTGTTCTTTTTATATTAATCTTTAAATTGTTGTGGTTCTACATAATCGTAATAATATAATTTTTTATTATGGGCTAACCTCCATGTCTCTTCTCTCTTTGTTATTTCATCATGTAACTTTAAAGAATAATCATCAACTAATGGTATTTGTAATTGTAACTCAAAATTTTCTACATTATATGTACTTAAATAAATTATTAACAATATTAGAGCAATTATAATAATATATATCATATACTATTACTAAACAAAATATTTTTAAATTTTTACATATAATCCATCACTGATATCAGTACACATAGGCAAGTTTATAAACTGGTTCTCATCAGTTATTTTACTTTTAATCCAACCAAGCGAATTAAATGCAATTCCACCCATCTTCTCACACTCTTCTTTAATTTCATTAACTGGCTTTTTTCCAATATAATTCAAATCACTACCATATGAATCCATCAAACAATAAAACTTATAACCATCATAATGCCTATACAATGCCTCATTATTTGTAATTTTATCATATAAAATATTAGTCCAATCACAAACTTTATCTGTTTTAAATACTACCATATCATTTAAATCATTTAGATAATTTACATTTTTGATACCATTTTTAGTAACATAATCTATTACTTTAGCTAAACCTTTTTTAGATATTAAATAACCATTGTAATCATCAAAATTAATCTTATCATCAATACTAATTAAACCACAATCATTACAAGTATCAGTTTTCTCATTATCTAATATGATTAAATCAAAATCGGATTTCATATATGATTCTAGTTTTGCACTAAAATTATCACATAACCTGACTGAATCTTTTAAAAATAACATAAATTTACTTCTACACTCCATAAACATATTAATATGATATAATAATTTACTTGCCACAGGCCTTAAGTAGTTAAAAACATTACCTACTAACACTTTCCTTTCAAAATCATTCAAACCAATAAGTTGTTTAACATCTTTCCTTACATAATATGGTAATTTGTTATTATTATGTTCTTTAAATTGTTTGAATATATCAATATCAGTACTCAATACAAAAACTGTTAACATATCATTATTTAAAGAAAATTGCCCCATGTTGTTTAATGCATAGGAATTAGTTGCGGTAGCTTCCCATGTTTTTTTACCCGTATGGATACAACAATAAGTATCAAAAAATACCGAATTAAACCCCCTTAATTTATATTCTACTGCATATGCGAGTTCAAAATGGTTTGTATTATAATATGGTCCAATTTCTTTTAACATATTAACTTTTAATACTGATGGTCTAAAACTGAATCCAGGCCAATAGCCGCAAGTGCCCGACCCAGCATGTCTTTTCACAAAAGCATCATAATCTTTAGTCCCAGGTTCATAATGTTCGTGTATAATATATCTCGTACCATCATTTAATTTATCTGGAATTCCGCCTTTTGTCTTCCTTTTAACAAAATCAGCTTCTGCATAATTTTTATTGAACAAAACTTGTCCAAATTTATCATTAGATGTTAATACTTTCAATGAATCAGCAATATAATTTCTTTTTTGGAAATAATGGAAATCATCTTCACAATGTAATGCATAAATAAAACCATTTTCAATAACATAATCTCTGATCATATTCATACTAATAAAATGACCTTTTTGTGATTCATTTTTCAATATAAATTTAAAGAATGGATATTGTTTTCTCATTTTCTGTCTGTCCTCATCGGAAGAATTGTCATCAATACATAACCATTGTCCAATTAAATGTGAATCTTGACAACAATTCAAAAATGAATTAATGGTTTGTTCGAATAAATCAAATCGTTTACATGTCGTAACTGTGAATATAACATTTTTGTTATTAATTGTATTACTCATCGTCTTTATTTTTCTTTGTGGATATTCTAAATATTTATCTTTGAAATACATTATGTTATTATCTCTAATGTCTTCAAATACATCCCTTACTTTATCGGGGAAAATACATGTTTGCAACATATTATTGATCAATTCATATGATTCATCATATTTTTCCATTTTTGCCAACATTTTACCTTTATGTATTTCAATTACATCTTTAAATAGTTTATTATTATTTTTCATTAAAGGTAACACTTTTTCGATTTTAAACAAAGCACTTTTATAATCACCCAAATCATATAATATATTAGCAAATCTCATATAATGTTCAGGCATATTAGGATATTTTTTAATTATGTTTTCATAAATATTTGTCACGACATCTTTACCAAAATTATATTTATCATCTAAGTTTTTTATATAATTTGGTTCATGATATTTTAATCCATTTGTTTCATCATTAATTATCAATTTGAAAATATATCTTGATTTTTTAGCTTCAAATAATTCATGATAATCATCTTCTAAATATTTAACCGAGTCAGGTGCTAAGTTATACATTTCTGCAAATTCATTTCTGACTTTTTGATTTACACAAATAATTTTGTTAAATTTATCAGCAATAGCATTCAAATATGCACTATTATGAATGCTAACATAAATGTTATTATCTAATCTTAATTTTATCAAATTATCATTTAAATATAAAATTACATTATCTGAAATAAGTTTAACATTATCATAAAAATAATTTACATAATCCCAAATAATTAAATAATCAAATTTGAATTTCATGATACATGGAATGCTTAAACTAGGAACTATAATGCTATTATTAATATCGCACACATTATTACCTACGATAGTTACTGTATAATATTTGGATATATTTTCAATGATTTTCACATATTTTTCATAATTTTTATCAAGTACATATTCATTGCCAAAATATATACAACATGTTTTCTTTTCTATGTTACTGATTTTGAGTTCATTTAATCTGAGTTGTTGTGTTAATCTTTCAATATCATAATGTTCAACAGTTCCACTCTCTAATATATTTTTAGTAATATTATATGATTCATGATATTTATGTAATTCAAATGCACATCTTGATAATTCATCTTTTGCTTTATAATTATAAATATTTTTAAATATAAATAAGACTGCTCTATCTGGAAATGGAATTCTTGCCGCTTGTTTTGCAAATTTATATCCATTAACAAAATCACCAACTTCTCTATAATGTTTCGCAATAAAATATAATGGTTCTGATCTCACATTACAATAATTATATGCAGCCAAATATGCTTTTTCAACATCTAACCATACATATGTTGCTGTTCTATTCATCATTTCTTCCATACATTGTGCAACTTTAAAATATGCAAAAAATGTTTCTTCAAACCATCCACCCTTCTCAATTCTTTTTTTATACCATCTTAATGAATTTGCATAATCATGAGCATCGAAATAACTTTGTGCACAATAGAACATACTTCTTTCATTATTTGGTTCTTCAATCAAGACTTCCTCAAATATTTTGGCATCTATGCTATATTTATTTTCCAATTTACTTCTATCCCCCAATCTTCTTGAATCAATATAATAATTTCCTGGTAATAATGCTTTAGTATGATTTTTTTTATCACATGTTGGATATTCATGTAGCGCCTCTTGATATCTCCATTTATATGAAGGGTCGTTTTTAAATATTTGTCCTCTTTGATATGTAAATCCAGTACCAATTGTTACCATATAACAATCTTCTGTTAAGTTTGAGAAATCCATATCACCAACCACTAAATCATCAGCATCTATGATCCAAATGTACTCAGATTTGCCTTCACATTGCTGTAGTGCAAAAGTTCTATTCCATCCAAAATGGAAGAATGAATATTTTTTAAATTTACCTGTATGACATTTGCATGTTCTAAATTCATGAGATATAATTTCACCTTTTATATTTTTAGAATCAAAAAATGTCTTTATTACTTCTATAGTATTATCTGTTGAACCTGTATCATTAATCACATAATAATCTATATATTTAGCGGCACATTCCAATGTTTCTTGAATAATATGACCTTCATTTTTTACAATCATATTTAAACATAATTTTGGTTTAGACATAATAATTATACGTAATGATTTTTTTATATCATTTTAGACATATCTTATAAAAAATATTTAATAATTATTATTTCCATAAGGATTATATTTATTCACTAATTTTGTTCTAATATTTCCTAAAGAACTTATTATTTCCAAATTTTTATTTTCAGGAATATTTTTGAACCTATTATGTAATAAATTTAATGGTATTATACCATAGTAAGATATTTTTTCAGTTTTATCATATGGATAACAAACTTTTAATAATGATTCTAGTTCTTCATATAATCCATATATAACTATTCCAACTTTCTTTTTTCTGTTATCATTATTTGTATAATTATTTACAAAATATTCAGAATCACATGATGTACAATTTTTGGCCCGAATTGAATAAATCATTGTGTTTTCATTATGTTGATATTCATTATTATCGAGTAAATTTAAATCTATTAGTTGAATAGAAAGTTCTTCAAATAATCCTCTCATAGCTGCTTCTTCAAATGGTTCATTATGGTGAATTCCTTTTAATATTGACTCTGATAAAAATGGTTGTATATCCCAATCTTTTTTATTTGGTACTCCATAACCAATTCCCAAAATAAAAATGTTGTTATCAATATTTTGTTTATGCAATTTATCAAAAACTTCATCAATACCACTTATTTTATAACCACTTAATAATAATTTATGGCATTTTTGTATATCGTTGTGATTAATACGTTTCTTATACATAATTATATCATTGGGTTTTTGTATGATTTCTTTTGAAATTGATATTGGTATTGATATTGTTTTTAAATTTGGTAATATTTGTGTAGTTAAGTTTGGTTCTAGAATTATTTCTGATTTTAATTCTTGTAATATTATTATGTTTATCAAATTATGTTCTAATAATAATTCATCAAAATATGTAACATAAATATTTACAAAAGATATTTTTTCTTCACTAATTAATTTTCTTACAGATAATAAATATTCTAATTTGTACATTGAGATAGCAAATCTAAATATTTTATTTGATGATTTGTAATATAGCGATTTTTTATTCCCAAATATATTATTACTTAAAAATATTTTGCATAATATTGGTGGGATAATAAATGTGGAATCTTGTATAATAGCTGGATCAATACTCAAATAATTGATCGTCATAATTCGTATGTCAGACAATGTAAACGGAATATTATCATTCATTTTACATACGATATTATATTATCCTATAATAACATCATAAGAAGTATACATTTCAATTTTTTTACTGCTAAAAAAATTGAAATCAAAACATTATGAAAACTATTGATAATATATAAAGATTACCAATTATATAATATTATGAACTCACAAACACAACAACAATCATCAGGATCGGCCCAAGATTTTCTCTCAAAATTACTGGATTCAGTTACCGAGGGGAATGTTAATATGTCCACTAATAGTAAACATTCTTGTGATTCTAACAAAACAGTCAATGATTTTTTCAAGAACTCTCCACCAGAAACTGTTCCTGAATGCATTCAATATTTTAATTCAATGGCAAGTGTGTTTGATGAATCAAATACTAAACAACAATCATTGAAACCAAAAGTTGGTATTGATCAAAATTTGGATAATATGTTAAATTCTGTTTTAAATGAATATCAAAACAGTCAACCAAATTTATTTGGTAATGTACCAATAAATAAGCCTACTGGTACTAAACAAATGAATTCTTTGTTTCCGTCAATGTGCGATAATTTATATAACCCCAAATCACAATGTCCTGTAATGAATATGTTGTGTCCATCTACAAGTAGTCCAATGTTTTGTGTAAAAGTGACATTTAATAATAACTTGAGTCAAAATCCCGACCCAAATAGTGTTAAAATTAAATTAGCAGCAAAAACTTGTGCTACACCATGTATTTTAACTGATGCACAACCACTACAAGGATTAGGTACCGTTATGTTTGTAGATGAAATTACAACAAATTTCGATTTCGGGTTTCGATTCACAAGAGATACAATGCCTAATACAGCATTCACTTTAGGAAAATTGGGAACACCAGTACAACGAGTCAATGCAAAAGTGTCAGTATCACCAAATACATGTTATTTACCAAAAACTGATACTACTGGAGTATATTTATACACCGGATCTAAATCACAAGAATTTTACTTGGAAACTGGAACAAGAGTATCAATTCCTGCAGGAGTTCCATTTTATATTGGTGAGGAAGAAGAAACATTCACAAAAGATACAGTAGTAACTTTATTATAATTTTTTTATAATAATCTAAATAAATAAAATTATTATTTTATTTACTTAAAGATTATAAATATATACACATAATAATGGATGACAAAATTGATTTTTACAATGATATAAATAAATTTTCCGAAAACATAACTAAAACATTAGGTCCAAATATAAAATTAGATTTGCAATTATACAATAATAAAAATATAATTGATTTGATGCTAAAATGGAAAATGTGTTTTGAATTGTTAGGTAAAAATACTTTATTTTTATCAAAAAATATTCAAAAAATAATTTATTGTTTATTGAGTGATTGTGCAATAATAAATTTAATAAATGATACAAAAATCAAATTACCTTTATATGATATGAAATGCCAAACATTTTTAGGGTTTGATGTCGTTAATAGTGTAAATAGATTTATAAAAATAAAAATATTTAATATGTGTGATAGAATGGTGGTGATTGATTGTAAAAACTATCCAAATTACAAAATTTATGATTTATATAATTTAAAGTTGATAAAAGATTATTATAAATCAAGTAAAGTTAATTTTGATATAATAATAAAAAATATATGTTTATTGCCTACATTTGTTGGCGATGTAAATAATTTGTTAAATGATTTTAAAAAACTATCTATAAACAATTTGACTATATGTAATACAAAAAATTTAAAATTTGTAGAAGAATATTTAAAAAATTTAAGGAAAATGGATACAGAAATAAATAACATACAAAATGAATTAATAAATATTTATAAAAACAAATATTTAAAAACAACATAAAAATATATTATTTTTATAATTAATATGAAATGGTTAATATATGGTGGAAATGGATGGATAGGAACACAAGTGTGTTCAATATTAGATAGTATGAACGAAACAGTAATTAAATCTGTTTTAAGAGTTGATGATGAGATGAGTATAGAAGAAGAATTAATTTCAATAAAACCTGATAGAGTTATGTCTTTGATTGGTAGAACTAGCGGTCCAGGATTTACCACAATAGATTATTTAGAACAAAAAGGGAAGTTAGTTGAAAATATAAAAGATAATTTATATTGTCCATTAATTTTAACTATATTGTGTAAAAAACATAATATTCATTTTACATATTTAGGTACAGGATGTATTTTCAATGGTTATAATGATAATAATGGATATGATGAAAATACCAAGCCAAATTTTTATGGATCATCATATTCTACAGTTAAGGGTTTTACAGATAGAATAATGCATATGTATGAAAATGATGTTTTAAATGTTAGAATTAGGATGCCAATAACAGCAGATAAATCTCCTAAAAATTTTATTAATAAAATTATGACATATAAAAAAATATGTAATATGTACAATTCAATGACTGTGTTGCCAGAATTATTGCCAATCATGATTGATATGGCAAAAAATAAATTAGTTGGAACTATTAATTTAACTAATCCTGGAGTTATTTCACATAATGAGATATTGACAATGGTTAAAGAAATTATTGATGCAAATTTTACTTGGGAAAATTTTAGTTTAGAAGAACAAAATATAATATTATTATCTGAGAGATCGAATAACATGTTAGATACAACTAAATTGGAAACGTTATACCCACAAGTTAGATGTATTAAAGATTCAGTTAGATGGGTATTAACTAACATGAAAAACAATTTATAATTTAATTTTAACTTTGTAAATTACAAATATGTTCATTTATTAACATTGCATTTTTAACGAATCTACTTTCATTTAGTATAAATTTATTGTAATCATCAATAAATACTTTCATTTTAGGTATGACTAATTGAAATAAATCTTTGTAATAATCAAATATGATTCCTCTTAAATTAATGACCAAAGTTGAATCAGCAGATAATTCAAATTCACTTGAAGATATTATTATATTTAATATTTTTTCAAATATTTTATTTACATCAAGTGTAGTTTCTTCATAATCATTTTCATAAATATCTAATATTTTTTTTACTAATAATTTTGGCATTGTTAATAATATATAATTATGAATCTCTTTTATTAATTGACTTTTTTGTATTTTATCATAGATATCAGTTTTTAAATCTTCATTTTTTTTCATAAAACTTCTGTTTAATTCAATCAAATATTTTGTTAATATTTTTATTACAGTATAATATAAATTTGCACATAAAGCATGTTTTACGATATGAGTAATTATATCTAATGTTTCAGCTAAATAATAATTTTCTTTATAATTATAATAATATGGTAGTTCATTACTAGAATTTATTGTATTTACCAATATTTTTTCATAAAATTGATTTAATATATTAAATTTATTGTGAATTTCTTTAGCATTTGCATGTGTTTCAAAAGTAATTTTGTTCATATTAGTTATTAATTCATTTTCATACAAAATAATTTTAAGATGGATATTAGATATATTATCTAAATAAATATCATTATTTATGAATTTTTTCCATAATTCATTATATAAAATATAATCATTACATATAGTTTTATTACATATAACATCATCAACTATTTGATTATGCATTTTACTTATATTATTGAATATGTCATTATGTTGTTCAGATACATTATTACGCAATAATTCTTTATTTTCAAAATGAAGATCGTCAATATTATTCTTAATTGTTTTTTCAGTTTGTTTATATTTTTTTCCAATACCAATTGTCGATTTTTTATTGATATTTTGTAGAGATATGATTTCATTATCTAAAATATTTTTTTTTAATACGATGTAATTAATCTTAATTTCAATTTGTTTAGTTATATTATTATAATATTTAATTTTGTTAATCATATTAATAAAAAGATTGTATTGATTTTCATAATATTTAATTTTATCAGTTAAATTATTGTAACTATCATAATTTGTTTTTTTATTTATTGCTACCTCTAAGATGTCTTGAAGTCCATCTATCGTTGATCTGTATAAATCTAATATTTTAAAATATCCAACCACTAAAATTCCTTCTGGTGAAACTAACAATTTATGTGAATTGCTATCATCATATTCTTTATATTTTTCCACAGTTTCATATATTTTTTTAGAGTATTTTTTAAAAGGTTCATATTTTGATAATTCACTCGCAGATGTTTGTACCAAACTTTTAATTTTATTTTTTATGTCTTCATAGTAGTCTTGTATTGTAACTACAGATGATAACTTGCCTAGTTCACTCAAATAATCATTAACATATTTTTTATACATATCTAATTCCTTTTTTAAACTTTCTAGAACATTAAGCATATTTTCTTTTTGTTTAATTTTATTTTGTTTTTTTTTATCATTTTTATTATTTGATTCAACAATATAATTAAATTTAATGCTATTTTTTAATAAATTGGCATCAAAAATTTTAAGTATAGGTAATTTATATTGGATATCATATAGATCACTATTAAATAATAATTTTTTTAAATCTTCGTTGTTTTCATAACTCCAATTATTACTATATGACTGTGCATAAAAATATAACATATTGTTGTACATTATGAGTAACTGAGGAAATATAATGTCTAAATATCTTACAATATTATTTTTATATTTAATATTTAGTTGCATTTTTTCTTTAATATCATCTAATATTGGTTTAGTAATTTTATTTATAATTGAACTT
>Ga0315284_10004189_pt1 | contig 20499 bp, 13 predicted proteins | sample YL17G09_16_MG_FD_203696 | JGI IMG/M metagenome (GOLD analysis project Ga0315284, IMG submission 203696) | Sediment microbial communities from Yellowstone Lake, YNP, Wyoming, USA - YL17G09_16 | ecosystem: Environmental > Aquatic > Freshwater > Lake > Sediment | place: USA: Wyoming | collected...
GCCGCTCAAGACAGACCAATCCCAGCAGCACCAGCGCCGCGATGCGCATCACGACCGCAACCGGGCGGCTTACGGCGAATTGCGCTATGCTCATCGCTTGCCCCGCTTGCCGGGCTTGCCCTTGCCGCCCGGGATCACCGTCATCCCATCCCGCACCGGAAACGCGCTCAGCGTCACCACGCTCTCGCCCGGCTCGACGCCCTCGATGGCGGTAAAGCTGTCATCGGAGACGCCGGTCGTCACGGGCCTGCGCCTGGCTTTGTTGCCTTTTTCGACGACGACCACGCACGGCCCCATCTTGTCGCGCTGGATCGCCTCGCGCGGCACGCATATCGTGCTCTTAACGCGCTCGACCTCAAGCTCCACGTGCGCGAACATGCCGGGCTTGAACAGGTTGTCCTTGTTGCTCAGTATGACGCGGGCCACAAACTGCCTGCTTTCGAGGTCCGCGGCGTGATTGAGCTGGATTACGCTGCCCGTAAACCGTCTGCCCGGCAGCGCGTCGAAGGTCACGGTCGCGGGCCGGCCGATATGGACCATCGGGCTGATCTCCTCCGGCACGGAGATCGTCACCCAGACCTGCTTGACGAACTGCACCGCCAGTATCGGCTGGCCCGGTGTCGCCATCGCGCCCTGATCCATATATCGACCCGTGACGTAGCCATCCAGCGGCGAGACCAGCTCCGTATCGGCTCGCTGCGCCTGCGCACTGCGAAGCGAAGCCTTTGCGGCGTCAACTCCCGCCTTAAGCGCGGCGATGCTCTGGGCATAGGCCGACTTCTGCGCGGTATTGGCGCTCGCGAACTCAAGTGACGCCTCCGCCTGCTCCAGCTTGGCGCGCGATGCTTCGATGTCAGCTTTGCCCTTGTTGGCGACTATGCCCGCCTGCTGCACGGCAGCGTCTTTCTGGGCGGCGGCGGAGCCGAGTTGGCCCTGCGCGATCTCCAGCGCGGACTGCTGCACGCTCACGGCTGCCCTGGCATCGTCCACGTCCTGCGCGGCGATAAAGCCCTGCTTGTAGAGGTCGTAGATCCTGTTATACTTCGTGTTTGCGTTGTCGAGGTTGGCCTGCGCGGCCTTGATTGCGGCATTGGCGTTGTCGATCCGGTTCTGGGTGTCGGTGACGTTTGCGTTGGCCGCTGCAAGCAGCGCTTCGTAGTTTCGGGTGACCTGGTTGAGGTCGGCTTTGGCGCTCGCGACCGCTGCTTTCTGCTGGCGAACCTGCGCGTTGACGCCGACGTTGGTCGAGTTCTGCGTGATCTGGGCTTGAGCCAGCCGATACTGCGCCTCCGCCAGCGCAGCCATCTGCTGATGGACCAGCGCCTCCACCTGGCTGGGGTCGATCCGAACCAGCACCTGCCCCCCGCGCACCCGATCCCCCTCATGCGCCGTCAGATACTCGATCCGGCCCGACACCTTGGGCGCGATCTTGACGTTCTGCGGGGACTGGACAGTGCCGGTATCGGCAAACGTGTGCACGATGTCTCGCACCGCGACCGGAGCAGTGCTTACCAGAACAGGCGCATTCATGCGCATCTCGCGCATCTTCGCCTGATCCAGGGCCTCGGCTCTTTTCTGCGCGATCCGCCAGCCAATCAGCGACCCCAGCACCAGGATCGGGATAACAACGTAGGTCCAACGCTTCATCAAACGCCTCGGATTAGTTAAGCAGTATGCACTGTTAATATAGCTTAACTATTGTCGGCGTGTCAATGGGAGGGGTTGAGGGTTTAGGGTTGAGGGTTTAGGGTCTTCTCAACAACGCCCTTGTGCTCACCCGCCCGGAGATATAACATGCTCATAGCGTCCCGGCGCAACGTTATCACCTTATGACGCTGAAAGAGGAGGCACGGGGACATGGCAAAGGTCTTGGTAGTCTACTACTCGCGATCCGGCAACACGGAGAAGATGGCGAAGCTGGTCGGCGAGGGGGTCGAAAAGGGCGGGCTGCGCGTGGACGTGCGGCGCGTCCAGGATGTAGCCGTCGATGATCTACTCGGATACGACGGCGTCATCTCCGGCTCGCCGACCTACTATGGCGGCATGGCCTGGGAGATGAAGAAGCTGATCGACGACAGCGTGAAGCTCCACGGCAAGCTCGACGGCAAGGTCGGGGCCGCATTCACATCATCCGCCAACATCGGCGGCGGCAACGAAACCACCATTCTCGATATGCTCAACGCCTGGCTCATCCACGGCATGATCGTGCAAGGCGATCCGCAGGGCGACCACTACGGCCGAGTGAGCATCAACGCCCCGGACGCGCGTGTCGAAGCCCAGTGCCGCCGAATGGGAGAACGCGTTGCCGAGCTTGTCAAGAAGATCGCAGGGCAGACAGAGTGAAGGAGCCAAGCATGACGAAACACTTGGGAGTGATGGTTATCATGGCACTGTTGACTACGAGCGTTGGCGCGGTCCAACCGGGGCTGCCGCCGATTACGGTCCCCGACTGCGTCGGCGTGAATATCCATTTCACCGGGACCGAGCGCGAGCAGGTGGACAAGATCGCCGAAGGAGGTTTCCGGTTCATCCGGATGGACTTCGCGTGGACCGCGATCGAGAAGAAGAAAGGCGAGTACGACTTCAAAGCCTACGATGAGCTTGTGGACTCGCTCGCCACACGCAAGATCCGCGCGCTCTTCATCCTCGACTACGGCAACCCGTTCTACGATGACGGCGCGGCCCCGCACACCGACGAGGGCCGGGCGGCGTTCGCCAGGTTCGCTGCCGCGGGCGCGGCGCATTTCAAGGGCAAAGGCGTCCTCTGGGAGATATGGAACGAGCCAAACGGCGGGTTCTGGCGGCCTCAAGCCAACGTCGAGGACTACGTCAAGCTCGCCAAGGCCGTCTATCCCGCGCTCAAGAAAGCCGATCCGAAGTGCACCGTCCTTGCCCCGGCTCTTGCGGGCTGGGACATCGGCTTCATCGAGAACGCCTTCAAGCTGGGTCTGCTCGAGGCGACCGACGTGGTCTCGCTGCACGCCTACGGCGCGGGCAAGCCCGAGGACGCCGCGATCTACTACGGCAGGGTTCGAGAGCTGATCGGCAAATACGCGCGCAAGGGCAAGGATTACCCCCTCGTCAGCGGCGAATGGGGCTACTCCTCGTTCAACAGGGGAGTCTCCGTCGAGACGCAGGCCGACTTTATCGCGCGGCAACTGCTCGCCAATATGCTCAACGGCTGCCGGTTGAGCATCTGGTATGACTGGCGCGACGACGGCCCCGACCCCAACGAAAACGAGCACCGCTTCGGCACTGTCGCCCAGGACATGAAGCCCAAGCCGGCGTTTGTCGCCGTCAAGACGCTTACAACCGAGCTGGACGGCTTTTCATTCGCCAACCGCATGAGTGTCTCTTCGCCCGACGACTACCTGCTGCTCTTTAAGAAGGGCGACGACTACCGCATGGCGGCGTGGACCGTCGGCGATCCGCACTCGATCAAGCTGCCGCTCGATGTCAAGCAGGACGAGGTCGTCTCGAGGTCCGGCGAGCGAGCAAAGGCCGAAGTCAAAGACGGCAAGCTCGAAGTCAAGCTCACGAATTCGCCGCAATACGTCGAACCCGTCGGCAAGAGCCTGCGCTGGGCAATCGAGGCGGGCTGGAACGTGGACGCGACCACCGCTCTCACCGATTCCGGCCTGCTGGTGAATGTGAAGTCGGTTGTGAGCGGCGTCGAATCGGCAGGCGCCACGGTGGAGGTGTCGGGCGAAGGTGTCCAGCACGCTGTCATCGGCCTGAAGACCAATGCGCCGGGGCTGGCAAAGCTCAGAATATCCGACGGGTCTCGAACCGGAAACAACATCTCCGCGCGCTATGAGTATACGGGCGAGTCGCGGCCCGTCGTGACCGTCACGCTGCTGCTCGAGGGGATGACCGAGCCTATCGTGCGCGTGGTCGAGCTGGATAAGTCGGCGTGTCCGGTGATCGAAGTCCTACCATCGACCGGCAGGGACGTTCAGATCGCCGTGCGGCGGCCGCTTGTCGGCTCCAAGGGCGCGTTTTCGGGCAAGCTGGTGCTCGGCAACGCCGACGGCATCCGGTTCGAACGGGACGAGGCCAAGGTCGATCTCGCGCCCGGCGAGGACCGCGCGGTGATCCATTTCAAAGCCGCGCAGCCATCGACCGCGTTCTCGTTTTCGTGCAAGCTGACGGACGAGCAAGGCCACAATATCGTGAAGATGCGGGCGGGACGATATGTGATCGTGGAGTCGTTCGCCGACGGCAAGCCGGACGATAGCGTGCTCAAGTACGGCGTAAGCGCGGACGGCGATGCAAAAGTCCCGTGCGAAGCGAAGCTCACCTACGTCAACGCTCCCGACGGCGCGCCGGAGGACATCTGCGCGAAGCTGGACTACTCGTTCGGCGCGGGCTGGAAGTTTGTCCGCGTGTATCAGAACGTGCTGGTTCCCATCGAGGGAAAGCCGCGCTGCGCGAGAATCTGGGTCAAGGGGGACAATCACGGCGCCGGCAGGCTGCGCCTTGAGGACGCCGGCCATGAGACGTTCCAGCCGGATTTCGGCGCGGTCAACTTTTCGGACTGGCGAGTTATGGAAGCCGACATGACCGGCGCGCACACCGGCCACTGGGGCGGCAAGAATACCGGCCGGATCGAGTATCCGATCAAGTGGGAAACCCTGTTCCTGTTCGACAACGTCGGCGCGCGCGAGTCCAAGGGCACGATCTACCTTGGGCCGGTGATGTTGTGCTATGACTAAGTAAACCGGGTCAGTAGACTTGCGATTATCCCTCCAGGAATCTTTCCTGGAGGTCAGCCGAGGTTAGCCTCCAGGTAAGATACCTGGAGGGATGAAATCAGCTATCAGTCATCAGTTCGGAGGGTTAGTGATGAAACGAACCGCGCTGCTCAGCATTGTGGCCGTGTTGCTTACGGCGGCATCGTCGCTTGTTCTTGGCGTACAGCCTTCCCGCGTGAGCGTGACCGACTACGGCGCGAAGGGCGATGGCGTCACGGACGACACCGCCGCGTTTACGGCGGCTATGAAAGCCGTAGCCGACAAAGGCGGGACGGCGTTCGTGCCGGTGGGGAACTATCTTATCAAGACGCATCTCTCGGTGCCGTCGAACGTAACGCTGGAGGGCGTCTGGAGCATCCCGACCGCGTTCTCGCAGATGAAGGGCAGCACGCTGCTGGCGGTCGAGGGCGCGGGTTCGGAGACGGGAACGCCGTTCATCACGCTCGGCGTCAACTCGACCGTCAAGGGCATCACGGTCTACTATCCCGACCAGAAGCCCGAGAAGATTGTGCCGTATCCCTGGTGCATCGCGTGCGCAGGCGGGGACAACCCGTCGATCATCGACTGCCTGCTCGTCAACCCGTATCAGGGCGTCGATTTCGGCTCGCATGCGTCCGGGCGGCACTATATTCGGGGGCTTTACGGCCAGCCGCTGCGGCGGGGCGTATACATAGATAAGTGCTACGATGTGGGCCGCATCGAGAACGTGCATTTCTGGCCGTTCTGGAGGTGGGACACGCCGTATCTCCAGAACTGGATGTGGAGCAACAGCGAGGCTTTCATCTTCGCGCGCACGGACTGGGAGTATGTGTTCAACACGTTCGTATTCGGCTACAAGGTCGGCTATCGGTTCATCGCTTCACCGGAGGGCGCGATGAACGGCAACCTGCTCGGCATCGGCGCGGACGCGACCGAAAACGCCGTTCTTGTCGAGCAGACTCAGCAGCCGGGGCTGCTTATTACAAACGGCGAGTTCGTGGCGTTTGCGGGCGCGAATCCGTGCGAGATCGTAGTCAAAGACACCCATACCGGCGTCGTCCAGTTCGTCAACTGCGCCTATTGGGGACCGGCGGACCAGATCGCGCGCATCGCCGGCACCGGCCAGGTCACGTTTTCCGGCTGCAACTTCCTGGGCTGGAACCGTCGCAACAACAAGACTCCCGCAATCGAGCTTTACGGCGGCGAGCTGATCGTCAACGCCTGCAACTTCAACGGTCCCGGCCCGCAGGTCGCGCTTCTTGGGAAGGCGAAATCGGCGATCGTTATGGGCAATCGCATGGGCGGCCCGCTCGCGGTCACCAATCCCGCCAAGGCCGACCTCCAGATCGGGCTGAACACGTTCGCCAAAGGCCCGGTGCGACCGAAAGAGCAAGCCGGGGCGATCGTGGTCGATGACGATGACGGCCCGCCGGCGGTGCGGTTTGTCGGCAATTGGCTCGTCACCCCCGGCGGTGAGATCGGCTACTTCAAGGGCGTCCACTGGGCATATCCCAACGCCCGTAGTGGCCGGCCTCTGTCCCGGCCGGATGCGTCGGACGCCAAGGCCATCTTCACCCCGAACGTGCCCAAGTCGGGGCGGTATCGAGTGTTCGCCTGGTTCGGCCCGGATCCGGCAGGGGACCACGCCTCCAACGCGCCGGTCACAATCAGCGCGGCGGGCAAGACCGTTACCAGGCGCATCGACCTGAGCGGCAAGAAGGGCGAGTGGGTCGAACTGGGCACGTTCAACTTCCCCGCGGGCCGCAAGGGAACCGTCACCTTCACCAATGCCGCGGACGGCAACGTGCTGGCGGACGCGGTCAAGCTGGTGCGGTAGGGTCGAAAGTCGGCGGGCCTTCGGATGAATCCGAGGCTCCTTCGACAAGCTCAGGATGACAGGCTCAGCATGATACGAAGTCCACCTGCGTGGACTGGGAAGGGCGATAGGCCGCACGCCTGCATTATCCCCCGCCGGGGGTGCGGATTCCTGCCGCCGGGGGCGCGGGTTTCGGATCAGAGGCCGAAAAGGGATGCGTCCCCTTTTCCCCCAATCGGAGGACGCGTACGCCGTGGGCTTGAGGATCAAAACCGTCTGGCCATCTCGTTGGTTCACATTCCACAGCAACGCGCCCCCTCCGAGTCGGACCGACACACCGACGATCTCATCCAACCAACTTTTTCAGCAGCAAATCCACAATCGTGCTCCAGATCGCGTCATCTGTCACGGTAGGCAGAATGCACCTCGCAAAATCGACCACGCACTTGCTACCCAAATGGTGACGACGGCATTTGTCCTCGCACTTGAGCTGGCATTTATCGGGTGTATCGGGATTTGAAGATCGCCAATATGCTCCAACCGTTGGCCAAACCGCACGCATAGACCACGCCACCAAGCACGAAAAGCTGTTCCAGAGCCAGATCCGGATAGCCGATGATGCGGAACGAGATCCACAGACTTAACGGTAGACCAAGGTATACAGCAACATCAGAGAAGAGAAAAGCTCCTGAGTTCATTGGATCCCTACTATGTTGTACTTGCCGTGGGGAGCTATCTTTACTGCAACGGGACTGCGCGAGTTGACGTAGATGCTGCCTTCGCTGATATCCAGGATATCGACGTCCGATACGGGCTTCTTCTGGAGCAATACCTTCGCTGCCACATCAGCTGTCAAGACCCCAACCCGGCGGTAGTCAGTGCCTATGGCAAAAGCTGCACCCTTCTGCACGCAGACCTTTGTACAACCGAATGCTGGAATGCCAGACTCATCGGCGCGGCACGAAGGAGACGCCAAGGTTGCCCGTGGAGACATTTCACTTTGCCCCGTCCAACGCCAGGGCGGCCTCACCGAACCGTCACCTCTGCGGCCTCGATGAACCGCTCGCCCGACGCGGAGCCAATCTTTCCCGCAACGTCTACTCGCCGGCCCTCCAAGACGGCGTGCCCGACGAAATTGACGCGCATGCCCGAGAGCCGGTCGTCGGTCTCGATGTAGAAGTACCCGCTGAACGCCGCGGAGACCATCACGCCCTCGATGCCTACCCAGTTCCCGTCCGGCTGCGATCTGGCATAGTCAAGCGCCACTGAGGTCGGGTAGAACTCGTCCGCGCCGATGTCCACTACGCCCGCCCAGACCCGCGCCTCCCCGTCCATATCAACTAAGCTTGCGAGCGCCGGGCTGCCGCCCGCATTGATGCAGGGCGAGTGGGCAGTCAGGTGGTAGTCGCCGGATGTCCGGTTGACGAAGGCCGGGTCGAGCGAGATGTCGCCGGGGCCGGCCGAGAGCCCGGAATAATCGAACGCCGTGTTGGCCCAGACACAGTTGTTGAGCAGCACGGGCGAGACCGGGTCGGTGGGATCGCAATACATACCCGACGAGTTGAATGCAACGACGTTGTTGGCGATGGTCGGCGCGGACGATATGCACGTCGCGCCGCCGCCGAAGCTCGGGCTGGTGTTGGCGACGATGGTGTTTGACGTGACGCCGGCGGCCGAGTGCCAGTCGCAGTAGACGCCGCCGGTGTTGCCCATGATGATGTTGCCCGAGATGGCGGGCTGGGAGTAGTCCGCGCAGTAGATCGCGGCATCGGACGCGCCGGTGTTGCCCGCGATAGTGTTTCGCTCGATGACGGGCGAGGAGTGGTTGGCGCAGTAGATCGCCGGGCCGGACTGGGCTGTGTTGAGCTCGATCACGTTGCCGGAGATGACCGGAGATGAGTTGTCACAGCATATCCCGCCGCCGGTGGCGGTGTAGCCGGAGGCGGAGTTCTGGCGAATGCGGTTGTTGATGATGGTCGGGGAGGCGTTGTTGAGGTAGACGCCTCCGCCGGCGTCCGATCTGCCGTACTTGACCGTGAAGCCGTCGACGACCGTGTCTCTGCCCGCGCCGTCGGCGACTGTCACGACAACGCCTGTCAGGTTGCCGTCGAGCGTGGTCTCGTTGGCGAGGCCGTCTCTTGACTCCCACGCGCCGCCGTTCGCGGGGAAGCCTCCGTAGAGCTTGACCCCGGCGGGCAGCTTGATGCGCTCGACATACAATCCTGCCGCGACCCACACTTGATCCCCGGATGTCGCGATTCCGAGCGCCGCTTTCACCGTCTTCTTCGCTGCCTGCCAGCTTGTGCCGGCCCACGAGTCGCTGCCGGTCTTTTTGACGTAGAGCACCGCCGCGTGCCCGGCGGACAACATCGCCGATACGAGCAGGCATGCCACAGCAATATGTCTCAATGCTCTCATAGGAACTGGCTCGCGGTAATGACGAGGTCCTGGTCGCCTCGAAGCTCGACCTTTACGGGTCCGGCCTGGCGGTTGATGGCCCACTCGATAGTCCGCTGCTGGCCGGCCGAGAGAGTCTGCGGGGAACCTATATCCTGATCATCGATCTTGAGTCTGATCTGCGCGGACTGCAGCGAATCGTTGCGCAGTGTGAGCGAGAATCTGGTCACCTGCCGGCTCAGCCTGCCGTAGAACACGCCCCAGCCTTCGACCGCCGGGTCGGGGACGGGGGTCACGTAGCCGTTGCCGTCGAAGTCGTAGGTTCCCACCAGCGAGGACCCGTCGATGCCGTGGTCCGCGCCCAGGTTGCCCTTGCTGCCGCCGGTGTGGGCGTAGACGGGCGAGTGCGGCAGGAACCCCTGCTTCTTGGAGCAGAACACCCCGGTCCTGAACGCCTCGACGTCCCACTTGATCGGCTTCGTGAGGTCGAGCAGGCCATAGTGCTCGGCGGAGGCCGCATACTTGACGAGATTCGCCAGGAGCTTCGCGGCAATCGGGTCGATAGGGACCCTTTCGGTTGTCCTGAACGTGCTTATGACAACGCTGCCCTGGCCGTGGAATATCTCCAGGATCGCCGCGCCGGAGAGCAGGCGCTCGGACGAGGCCCAGCAGCGGGCGGAGGCCAGATCGGCGTGGCTTGCGGGCCACAGCAGCGCGAGGACGGGCTCGACCGTCGCGGAGCCGTTGGAGTAGCGCGAGACCTCGTTCCAGTAGCGCAGGTCGCGGCCCCGAATGCCCTCGAATATGGCCTGGTTTCCGCCGACCGGGTGAATGTAGGTAAGCCGCGAGCGGGCGGACATCGTGAACGTCGCGGGCAGCCAGTCGCTGTTCCAATTGCCTTCCGGCTGGCGCAGGCAGAGGATCCGGCCGCCCCTGTTCAGGAACGCCAGGGTCTCGGACTGACTCGGCCTGGCAGTGCCAAATGATCTCTCGCCGAGCACCAGCGCCCCATTGCCCGGCAGAGTCGAGATGCTCGCAAGGATCGTGTATTGAACCCCGAGCTGCTGCAGACATGCGGCGGTGCTGTTGTCCGGATCGTAGAGATACACGCTTGTCCCGGCGGCGGACGGCCACGTTCGAGGCGCGATGAAAACATCGAAACGGTTTGACGATATCTGCTGTCCGTTCTCCATCAACCGGCAGCGGACCGCATAGTCCCCGCGAGGCGTGCTCGCCGGCAGCGGGATCGATATGTCGGCGTAGGCGCCGCCGTAGTAGGGCACGGCCGGGAAAGCGACCTGGCCGGAGGCGACCACGGTTCCGTCCACCTTCGCGACCTCAACAATGCCCTGCGACGCCGCAAGGTTGCGGCCCGTGTCGTCGTCGTTGATCGCGTAGAGCCGGATTTGCAGGTTGTCCCCGGCGAAGAGGTTGCGTTTCCAGCACTCCGGGCTGATCAGCACCGGCTGGAACGAGGTCTTCATCGCCTCATACGCGGGCTTGATGATCAGGTTGTCCGCGCTCGTAGCCGAAGCCCAGCCGAAGAAGTAGGTGAACGGCATCACGCCCGCGACCCCGGTCTGGCTCGTGCGGAGTCTGCGTGCAATCTCGACACACTGCTTGGTGAGCTCGGCCTGATACTCCAGGGCCGACGCGCGCTGGCCCGAGACCGGCCCGGACCACCTCAGGTGATTGGACATCTGCTTGGACATGGTCTGAAAGATGCCCGCATCGGAGGTGTAGGCGGCGACGTGTTCGGAGATGGTGAGCGGTTGGCCCGCGGCGTCGGCAAGCGCGAGGGTGTTCTTGAGGTTATACCACTCGTGCGCGTTGCCGTAGTACCAGCCGGTGTATTGGTGATGGTCGTAGATCTCGCCGCCCTGTCCCTTGCCCCACCCCGCGTTGCCGATGACCGGCCTGGTGGGGTCGATCTGCCCGATATAGGCGCGGATGGATTCGAGGAATGTGTCATACGCGGTTCGGTTCACCTCGTTGGTCAGGTAGTAGATCGTCACGCTCGCGTGGTTGGCCAGTCCGAGGACCATGTCGCGATACGAAGGTTTCGCCGACTCGACCGCAGGCGGAGCGTCTTGAGTGCCGCCGGGCGCGGAGGCGTAGTTGCCCTGCGAGCACATGATCCCGAGCTCATCGCAGACGTTGAGCCAGTCGTCCGTGCTGGTGCGGATCAGATTGACCCCGGCGTTTTTCAGAACCGTGAGGTAGCCGCGAATAAAGCCGGGGTCGGTTCCAGTGGATGTGGGCAGGTCGCGGCCCGGCGGGTTGATCGGGTTTGAGCGCAGGAAGACCGGCCTGCCGTTTAGCTCGAACTTGCGGTTGACTACCGCAAACGTCCGGAAACCGAACCGGACCTCGCCGATGAGTTGGCCGGTGTTGTTCTTGACTGAGATCGTGTAGAGCTGCGGATCCTGCAGCGTCCAGGGCTGAGGAGTCAATCCGGTGAGCGTGAACGACGGATATCCGACGCCGTCGTCTGCAATCTTGTTGGCAGCCACTGTCCCCTGCTTGAGCCTGACGCTGTCGGGCCAGTGGAGGATATCGTAGGTGACCGGCGTGCCCGGCGGGTAGGCGGCAGTGTCGATGATCTTGACGGTCAGGCTGTCGAGCGAGAGCGGCAGGGCAAGGATCGTGGGCAGGGCGCTCGCCGTCCCAGTCCCGAGCAATACCAGTGACATAATCGATATGATCCTGAGCAATGCGTTCATCGTTGTGCGTAGCGCGGTTGGGAACCAGACCAGGCTTAGCGGTCTTACTTGGCAGTCTCCCCCGCGCCCGAATACGGCTCGATCCGACCTATAACAAGAAACAGGAAGGCGATTCCGATGACGGGCATCAATCCCATGAGCATGAATGGCACGGTGAAGCTGCCGCTGCTCTTTGCGAGATGGCCGACGGTGTAGTTCATCACGATGCCGCCGAACCCGGCGCCCATGTGCGAAAGTCCCGCAGCCGACGCCACGATGCGTCTGGGCACGACATCCGCGGGGATCGTGAGCATGTTCACCGACCAGCTCTGATAGCAGAACATCACCACCGCGATCAGCGCGACAGCCGCATTGACCGACACGAACGGCACCGCCAGACCGAGCATGATCATGAGCGCGCACGGGACCATGACGGTCTTCCTCGCGCGGTTCACCGACCATCCGCGCTTCACCAGCGCGCTCGACGAATATCCGCCGAACAGGTTGCCCAGGTCGGACGCGAGGAACGCGACTGTCGCGAACACCGCGATGCTCTTGAGGTCCATTCCGCGGTCCTTGGCCAGCGCCGTGGGGAGCCAGATAGTGTAGAACCACCAGACGGGGTCCATGAAGAACCGGGTGAGAATCACCCCGCGCGTCGGCCTGATGCGCAGGATGTCGATCCAGCGGGCCTTCGCCGCGGCCTCGGACGACTGCTCCTGCCGGCTCTGGATGTAGTCGCGCTCCTCATCGGTCACCCTCGGATGCTCCGCGAGTGGCCTGTAGAGCAGCAGCCAGCCGGCGATCCAAAGGAATCCGATCACCCCAACCACCACAAACCCCATCTGCCAGCCATACGCTAGAAGCAGCCACGTACACAGCCCCGGGGCAACGAGGGCGCCGACAGAGGACCCGCTGTTGAACCACCCTATCGCAAACGACCGCTCTCTGGTTGGGAACCACTCGGATATGGTCTTGATCGCGGCAGGCCAGTTTGCCGACTCGCCCAGCCCCAAAATAAACCGGCACACGATGAACCCGAGAACAATCGGGGCGATCTTCAGGGGCACTATCGCGCTAACTCCGCTGCCGATGGTGGCGGCGGCGGCCGTGAGCACTCCCGCGGCCGACCATATCCCCATCGAGAGCACGTAGCCCTTGCGCGAGCCGAGCCGGTCCATCATCCAGCCCGATATGCTGGGGCCGATGGTGTAGGCCCAGAGGAAGGCGGAGAAGATGATAGCCATCGTGGGCTCGTCGAGGTTGTAGATCTTCGAAATGGCCGGGGCCATAACGGCGATGGTCTGCCGGTCGAGGTAGTTGATGATGGTGGCGAGGAAGATCAGCGCCAGTATATACCAGCGGACGTGGCGTATCTTCACACGGTTTTCCTTTCCCGTGCCCCGGCGGCGAGGCTCAGGGCGGCGATATTCTCGGCGGGCGTGCCGGGCGAAGTGCCTCCGCCGGCGGAGAGGATCAGCCTCCCGTTCGACCTCGCGAGGCACAGGTCCGCACTCGATCGCACTTCCGACGGCGTTCCCTGGGCGAGTGTCTGCAGCGGCGGCACGTTTCCCATCAGTCCGACGCGGCGTCCGATCCGCCTGGTCATCTCGGCCATGTCGATCTGATGGCTGAAATTGAGGATGTCGAAGCCGGTCTCGGCCAGGCGCTCGGCGAACGGCTCGACGTTGGCGTCGTTGTGGTATATCTTGAGCATTGTTGGGAACGCGTCGAATATCCTCTTGAGATAGGGATGCGCGAAGGTCTCGTAGTCGGCGGGAGAGATAAGGCCGACGATGTCGTCAAGGACCAGCACGCCCCGCACACCCGGCAGGTTCTCAGCCTGCGCCCGAAGCCAGCTTATCACGGTCCGAGTGCAGATGTCCAGCAGCGCGTGGGAGTCCTCGGGCTCGATCTTGATGTCCGTAAGGAACTCCGTAACACCTCTCAAGTGGGTTGCGAGCGCGAGCGGGCCGCGCGCGGCCACGATCTGTATGGAGTAGCCCAGCGGTCCGATTCGCCCCTCGGCCCACCGCTGCAGGTAGAGGACGAACGGCATGAGTCCGTCGTTTCCCGGATTCGGCACTGAGAGCTTTGTGGCCCCGGAGATGTCGGTGAGGACGGGCGAAACGGAGGGCGGCGAATCCTTCCACCAGGAGACCTTGCAGCCGAACGCCGACGGCTCTACCGCCATCCCATACTCGACCCAGAACCCCGGCACGAAGATCACATCCGGAAACCGGCTGACTACCTGCAGATTGGCGCGCAACCAGGACTCGGGCTGGGTGAAATACTCCATTGAGCCCATTCCGACGAAGCCCGGTATCCAGGGGCTGTCCGCTATCAGGGCGACCGGCGTGCGATCAGCCTTGCCCAGAGCGGCGGCCTGTAGAAGGTCGAATTGTCGTCCGGTCATATCTGCTCCGATGACGGTGGAGTTCATCGTGTAACCAGGCTACCGGAAGACATATTAACGGGCACGCGCCAATCTGTCAAGCGGAGCGGCGTTCGTCCGTTGGTTGCCTGCCGACCGGCGCAAGCGCCGGTCGGCAGCGGATTGCGAGATGACGCGGCCGACTAGCCTAAGACCGCCTCCGTCGAGCGGCAAGCCCAACCAGGCCGGCTGAAAGCGCAACAAGCGATCCGGGCTCGGGAATCCCCGGCCACGTCGGGTGTTCGCCGGACTTGTAGGCCACCCAGTCGAACTCCCACGAGCCGGTTCCGGACGCGGGGTTGCTGGCGACGACCAGGGCATCGATTCCGTTGGAACCGCCGTAGGCCGACTCGGTCGCGGAGCCGCACGCGACGTTGTCCACGACCTTGATGCCGTTGCGGTAGATGTCGAAGAAGTAGCCGTAGTCGCGCGCAACGATAGTCCAGACGACCCACTGAGTATTGTCGCCCAGCAACTCCCCGCCATAGAGCTGTGTGCCGAGAGTGTTGACGACGGCGGCCCTGTCAGGGCGGACGGCGAGCCCGATGCCTCTGCGGGCGGACTTCGGTCCCTTGTTGAAACTCAGGATGAAGTTGCGGGTCCACGGGCCGCTGAAGGCAGCGTCCGCGGTCGTCTTCATCCTTACAACGGCCGTCGCCGCGCCGGCTGCAAACGCTCCGCCGGCCGTGGTGTACTTGAGATAGTTGTCGGTACTCGCGGTCGCGTTGTCAATGACCAGAAGGCCGGCTCCTCCCGAGGCCGAGGGATCGGCCAGGACGGACTCGGCCACCGTGGTCCCGGCACCACTGACGTTGACCCAGACAGCCGAGCCGGGAATGCTCTCCGCCTCGGTGAAATAGGCCTCGGCAGCCGTACCGGCCATCGCAAGAGCGACGCAGACGAGCAGCGTAAGGAATTTCGTTTTCATCTCTTCTCCTCCCAAGTGTGACTCAGAGTGTGCGGCTTCTGCCCATGTGGGCGAGCCGCTTGCTATCCCGCGGTGGTTACACGTTCCACCTATTGCAATATACCACCGAACCGACGGAATGGCAACCCGGCAAAGTTACCAGTTTTTTCTTGCAGGGACTTGACACGAGAACGCGACTGTGGCAAGCTAGTTGCACGAGTAACCTACCCGCCATTTTCAGGAGGACCAGATGAGATACGTTCTTGGCGCTGCGCTCCTGGCGGCACTGGGGACGGCGTGCGCGCGCCAGTCGCGAGCCTATAGGGCAACGGGGGCTTTCTGCCGATAACATGCACGTTGATAAATGGGAAGATATCTGCACTTTGCCCTTGACAGTCGCACCGGGCTGTGGTATAAAGCGTATTGGGGAGAAAGGCCCGGCTAGAGGCGTCTGAATGCGCGACGGCCTGTTCCCCTTGCCCGGACGGGCTTGCCCAGTCAGCGACAGACACGTTGTCGTTTCTGTGGTTTCCGATTAGTTACACGATAAACCGCGAGAAAGGAGAGGCCGCCAACGTGGCCGGAGGCGGGCCTCGCGCGGTGGATTGGGTCCCGGCGGAAGTCGAGACCCCGACAGAGTCTCGCAAAACGTGAGAAGCGACAAAGGAGGAGTGACACTTGTACAGGAGAAACAGCAGAAACAGAAGAGTTTTATATGGCTTGCTGGCCCTGCTGCTTGTCTGCGGCATGGGGGCCGCGTACGGCCAGTCGAGCGCCACGATTGTCTGGTCCCTGCAAGCGAACCTCGTCAACTACGGCAACTACGTTATCAGGGACTTCGACGTAGATCAGTCCAACGGCGACATCTGGATCGCCATGGACGCCAACGCGGTCCCGCCCCCAGTCAGCCAGGTCGTGAAGATGGACAAGGACGGCAATGTGCTGGGAGCCTATGGCAACGAGCTTCGCGACTCGGGTGGAACTCTCCAGACGGATCTTCAGCAGGATCTCTGGGGAGTCGCGAAGGATCCCAAGACAGGCTATGTGTATCTGGGCGTGGACGAGACGACGGGAACGCCGCCGGTCAATGTGGGCGAGGTTCACATCATCGACCCAAGCCTTACACCCCCGAACGTGTGGCTGCGCAAGTTCGCGACTGGCATGACCACCGCGCGAGGCTGCGCGTTCAGCGACGACGGGATGAAGTTTGCGGTGGCGGGCTACTCCGCGCAGTCGCCCGGCAAGACCGGCGCGAGGTTGTATACGCGCAACCTGAACGGCACACCGGGGGATTTCACGGACGATACATGGGACTTCGCCGCCGACCTGATGGTGATGGGCGGCTACCGGGGTCTTGGCGATTACTGGGGCTATCAGTTTAGCCCCAGAAACGTGGACTTCGACAGAGACGGCAGCATCTATGTCTGCGGAGAGATGTCGGCCCATAAGTTCTCGGGGACCGCTCCCTACCCTCTGATCGGCGAGTACTGCACCTACACGGGCCGGTATGCCATCGCGACCGACGGCAGCAACAACATGTTCGTGACGGCAAACGCGGACGCCGCTTTTGGCGCCGCCAGCCTGCGGCGCGTGTGGGCACAGAGCCAGCAGGGCGTCAAACTGCTGGCCTTCGTGCCGCGAGATGTGCCCGGCATCACTCCGGATGTTGTCAGCTACATCGACATCGCGTATTGCTGCGCCTTCGATCGGGGCAGCGCCACCCCGGGCTCCGAGAGGCAGGCAAGGCTGATAGTGGGCGGGCGCGATACTAGTGCGAATTATGCCATTGTTGATAGCTACACCGTCGATCTGCAAATGCCGGCTACTGTCAACCTCTCCGGTCGCGTCGTGGACTCCGGGGCCAGCCCCATTGCAAACGCGGGCGTCGGCTACGCGCAGTGGTGGGGTAACGCCAATTGGTATGCCAGGCTGATCGGGAAGAAGGCTTATGTCAACGCCGTGGGATCGGATGGCCGGTTCACGATTCCCATCTTGGCCGACGCGACCTACCCGCTGGTGATCGAGATCGAGGCGCCCGGCAAGCTCAGGCAGCGGCTCTACAAGGACCCGATCACGGCTGACCTGGACCTTGGGGACGTTGTCCTGCAATCCAACGCCGTTGACAGCCTGACCTGGAGGCCGCTTCAGATCGCCCCCCTCCCGGCTACGGGTGCCGCGATGGTGGAGCGCAGAGGGACCGACAACGGAATCGTGACGATGGCCCTTCGCTACGGAGGCAGGGCCGTACCCGTTCAGGACGCCGACTCCAACAGCGAGCTGTGCTTCCGCATAGGCAACCGCACGGAGGCAGCCCCGCCCGGCGGCAAGTCATGGGACAACTACCTTTATCTGGATATCGATGACGGCTGGTGGACCCCCGGCGCCGACGCGTGGGTCACAATCGAATACATGGATAAGTCCAAGGGCGCGCCGGACGGCTGGGATGCCCTGGGCGGCGATGCCGATCTCTCGGCTCTGGATCCCGCGTGGGCAGAGGTGCAGTTCGGCAAGCTCTACAAACACGCTCCAACCTCGGCCGTCTGGAAGACCAGGACGTTCAAGGCATCACGGGCCTCGTTTGCCAATGCCATGCACGACACGAACGGCCAGGTGATGGGCGGCGACCTGCGCTTGGATGCCTACAAGGACTATACAGGCACTGCCTACGTGGCGAACACCGGGCCTGACTGGATCAAGAGCGTGACCGTCTCCAAAGTTGAGCCGGCCGCCGAGCCCGGCGCCTACGGCACGATCGCCGAGGCCAAGGCAGCGGGCGCGGGACCGGTGATCTTGAACGGCAAGATCATGACCGCGCAGTGGAACGGCACGGTGATCTATCTGGGGGAGCCTACGCGCGAATCCGGGATCAGGGTGAACCTGTTCCAGTCGTGGGCCGCGAACTGGCGCGTGGGGCGGGTCTGTAAGGTCTACGGCACGCTCGCCTATGACGCGGCGACCGGCGAGCCGTTTATCAGCTCGGACGTTTGGGGCAACGACCTCGGGGCGTCTCCGCCCGCTCTCGGCCCTCTCGGCACGATAGGCCGATCCGTGGGCGCGGTGACCGGCGGACTCAACATGACGGGTCTGAAGGTCGGCGTCTGGGGCTCGGTGACGAGCGTCGCGAGCGACTCATTCACGGTCAACGACGGCTCCGGGGACATCAAGATACTCATCGACGCAAGCCTCGGCCTGACGACATGGCCGACCGTCGGTGACTTCGTCGCGGTGATCGGGATCGCGACGCTGGAGGGCACAACGCCGCCCACGGCGACGCGCATCATCAAGCCGTGGCGAACGGACAATATAGTCATAGTGGTTGACGTGTAGTCTTCACTTTGCCGGGGAGGGATCAGAGATTCCTCCCCGGCAAGCGGCAGGTTTCACGAGTAAGCGCGGCAGGGTACGCTGCCTGAGGCGCAAGCATGGTATAGGAGGGGTCAAGGTGCGACAACGAAGGTCGGGGTTCACTCTAGTTGAACTATTGGTTGTGATCGCGATCATCGCGATTCTGGCGGCTATCCTCTTTCCCGTGTTCATGAGGGCAAAGCGGAGCGCGCAGCAGAGCAAGTGCGTGGGGAATCTAAAGCAGATCGGCGGCGCGCTCGGGCTGTATCTGCAGGATTCCAACGATCGCTATCCGCTGGCTTCGGCATACTGGGCACGGGACAGAATACCGAGACTCGGGGAATGCGATGCGGTGTCGCCAAGCGCGGCCGGGCTTATTGTCTTGTTTTACCCGTACTTGAGGAACACCGCAATATGGACATGCCCGAGCGGGGCGGTGAGGGCCTACCGGGGATCATCGTGCGATATTCCGAAGGGCGCGACAGGGGACATGGTCGGCTGGATCAGGATGCCGTCCGGCACGCTGGTCTCGACCAACTACATTACCTACCCGCTCAACCGCAGCGCAGTCACGGAGCCGGAGTACTGCCGGGGCTGGCGGCCACTGGAGGCAATAATCAAGTGGGGCCAGGCCTTCAGCGAAGGCGGAGTAATGTACAGCAGCTACCCGAACCCCGGCTGGAACAACCGTCTGATACAGGATGCTTACACGGTGGGCACTTTCGGCGCGACGGGTAAGTGGCGTCCACACGGCAACGCGACCAACATACTCTTCCACGACGGCCACGTCGCCAGGATCAAGGATTTCCGCCCCGGCGATGACTTCTAGCCCGCTTTACTCGTGTCATTCTGAGCGGAGCGAAGAATCTGGCCCAGAAAAGCAGATTCTTCGCTCCGCTCAGAATGACAATGTGCGGGAAGCCTGATCACATCGTGAATAGCCCGGGCTACCTGTCACTGGGAAATGGCATCAACGGAGAGGGAGTTATGGGAAAAGGCAAGGGATTCACGCTCATCGAGCTCCTGGTGGTGATAGCCATCATCGCCATTCTGGCCGCCATCTTGTTTCCCGTCCTGATCGCGGCCAAGCAGAAAGCGCGGGAGTCGGCCTGCATTTCCAACCTCAAACAGATCGGGTGCGCGCTGGACCTCTACATTCAGGGCAGCGGGGACCGATATCCCGGCTACCGTGTTTACAAAGGGAAATCGGTGCCCGCGCTGGGCGAGATCGATGCGCCTGGAAGCCCCCCTCGGACGATTCCCGGGCTGGTCGGCCTTCTGCAGCCTTACGTCAGGAACAACAGAATCTGGATGTGCGCGGCAGGGGCGCGGCGCAAGTATCGCGCAAGCGAGTGCGAGTATCCCGTGGGCCGCACGTCCGCGATGGTCGGATGGATCAGGCTGCCCGGCGGTACCCTGGTATCGACGAACTACATATCCTTTCCTCTCAACCCCGAGCACGACCACCCGAACCATCCCGCCAACGAGATCGACTGCGCGCTCTACAAGACGCCGGCCGAGTGTCAGCGGCTGTGGGGGAAGCTCTTCGATCTGGGCGGGCCGTATGCGTCCTACGATATGCCCAAGTGGAGCGGGAGGTTCATCCAGGACGCCTACACCAAGTCGAACCCGGCCCCGTGGCAGCCGCACTCGCACTCCACCAACATCCTCTACTTCGACGGGCACGCGGCGGTTGTGCGGGACCCGCGACCGAGCCCCTAACCGCGGAACGGCGCGCTTGACAGCGGGTAAGTTACACGATAAGCTGTCTACTGGCCGCATGCCGGTGGGAATTGGGCTCTGAGCTGCGTAAGCAGCCCGCTCCCGCGGCAGACGGCGTCACCTGCGTTGGAGGGGGCCATGCCGGTCGATCTAATGTCCCATTGCTTTCGCGGCCTCGCCGCCGCGGTCCTCGTCGGCTTGCTGGTTACCGCCGTGTCCGGGGAGGCACAGAGTCCCAGGGCGAAGTCGAAGGGGGCGACGAGCTTCCGGGATACTGCTGACATCATGCCGCCCGAGGCGATGCATAAGGCCACCGGTCATCCGCTCGACACCAGAATCCGCGCATTCCTGAAGAACCAGGCTGCGCTTCAGGGCTTCGCTCCGACGGGACTCACGGGCCGTGACTACCTGCGCGTGATCGAGGGCCAGATCGCGGTGTTCCG